>RRZT010600392.1_pt1 | contig 21114 bp, 15 predicted proteins | sample 2165551 | NCBI WGS metagenome assembly RRZT01 (sample SAMN10456910, study PRJNA506462) | wastewater metagenome | biome: wastewater; feature: sludge; material: wastewater sludge; isolation source: wastewater sludge with Escherichia coli K12::gfp cells carrying plasmid... | place: USA: Moscow, Idaho... | reverse complement strand
GGTGTATTATCTATTTTCATAAATTATTATTCTCAAAGAGTCTGTTCCAGTACAATAAGGATTAAGACATAAAGGATTTTGACATACAACTTTTTGACATAGCTCTCAAAGAGTCTGTTCCAGTACAATAAGGATTAAGACTCATAATCATTTGTTTATTAGTTAGTAAATTGTACTCAAAGAGTCTGTTCCAATACAACAAGGATTAAGACGTCAGGAGGAATAATGATTCGTAAAGTTAATTGATAAAAAAAGCGTTCAAATTTGGAGAAGAAAACCTCCAAATTGAACGCCTATGAAAAATACGACTTTAGAAGAAATCGTAATGAGTAGAATGTTAAGAAGAGTCAGTCAAGTCAAGCAAAACAATAACCATACTGGAAATGTTTTACAAATTCAAAAACATATAGCGTTGTTTTTCATCATAAATAATAATATCGCTAAAACACCTTGCTATTGTTATATAATTTTCAGGCTGGTATCCATTGCTTCGGGTTTCAATTATAGTACAATTGGGGAGTTTAGTATCCTGTAACAATCCGATACCCAAATTCACCATTTCCCAAGGTGTGTCCATACTATCTTTACTAACTATCCGAACATCCGATTGGGGGAACAAAGATTTTACTTCAGCCTGCAAAGTTGAATTATTATATTTCAATGCTACTTCATCTTCAGATCTTGAAATATCGCTTAATTTCTTCTTAATTTTGGAAGTTCCTCTGTTGTCAATTGCTTCTTTACCAAATAAATCATTATATCTATTAATTTTTGATTCAGCAAAATTAAACAAATAGACTTTTTGAGGTACTGAAACAGATGCAGCACGAATCAATAGTTTTTTTTGTTCTTCTCTTATTTTATAATCACCTGTTATTAGAATCCATTCATTTTTAAAGTCTGCAAACATAGAATCGATTTCGTTAAATTCCATACTCTTTTTCTTGAAAAATCTCATTAGTAATTTACTATCTGTATACAATTTCGAACTAAGTTCAAATTCACTAATCGACCCATTTAGTTTATTTGTTTCATCCACATGTAATACATTATTTGTTAATTTGGATAGTAACTGATAAAATAATCTATCCTGCGTAACCAACAGTTTTTTTTCTAATATTTTACTAAAATTATAGACCACCCTATGATTTCTAAAAAATTGAACAACATCTCCCGGCTCTATTACAGTAATTTTATCAATACAGTATTCATGCGTTGTTTTATATTCATAAAATTCTTTACCGGCAATACTTGGATTTTTTATTTTATAATATTGCACACAATTATCCACCGCGTGAAGCATAGCATGCCGAATCGGTTCGTAGCCTTCTATCTTAATAAATGAATCTTTAATTTTTATTTGCTTTCCAATTAGAAAAGCTATTTTTTCTAATGAATAGAATAACTCACCTGCCCCAGAAGTCATAAAATAACGATCGGCTTTATTCTCAAGTAATCCTATAAAAAATAAGGCAACAGATAAAATTTCCATTTTTAATGGTTGATTAACATAAGTTGTCTTGTCTAACAATTGTAAAATATATTCTACCTCATTTTTTCCTTTGTTATATGCTTTCAGAGCAAGAATATAACCCGTAATTAGAGATTCGTATCCAACAAATACCTCAGGGATCGGAATGATTTGATTGGATAAGCAATTCAAAAACCAATTACGAACATCATCTTTCATTCGCTCGCCGTTTAGCAAATATTTGCATAACGTCCTGCCGAACCAATTTATCTGATAATCGAAAGCTGAATCATCTAAACTTAGATTCTTTGGCCTTATTTCGGGAAAGTCATTCAGAGTTGCAGTAGTTTTAACAATATCAATTAGTATAGCAAAATGGTTGACAGATTCTGTTGTAAATAGTTTAGTTAAATTTTCTTCTACATCCGATGTATCCATATTCTTAATAGACCAGACCTGCATAAAAAGTAATGCTCGTCTTAAGAAGATAAACAGCTTATCACTTTCGCTTAGGTGAATATCCGATGATAACTTAACTGTTTTTAATGATTCCTGTCGGAAGTGGAGTAATCCTGATGGGATGCCGTACAAAACCCTGAGTTGAGGAGCAAATATCTCGTTTGACAAAGAAATTGATTCTATTACTGATAAAAACATGACGCTGGATTTTTCAAAATCAAAAAAAGTTTTAACCTTGACATGTACTGTTTTTGATTTTGAAACCTCAAAATGCTTTTTAGTAATTATCAAATAGTGTTGATGAAGAAAAATATGGAATTCTTTTTCAGAAATATATATTGTATTCATATAATTATTTGTTTAAAAGTCGTAAACGCAATTTTTATTACTTCTGGACGAATCAAGTTCCACCCATTCCGATAGATTCTTCAAATCAGGCAATGTAGTAGGTTCTTCTATCAGATAGAGCTCATTGCATGTTCTTGTTAAACTAACATAAACAATTTCTTTCCAGAAAGAAATATAAAAATCACTTTTTAATATCCCGTTATAGCCATATAATATTACACAATCAAACTCCATACCTTTTGCACTCTGAGCTGTAAGTAGTAAAGGTAAATTTTGTTCGAAATCGTAATCACGCAGATTTTTATTGTCACTGCAATGGTGAGTTTTTACCCCTCGGGATAACAATTCTGATGATAAGTTTAGAAGCTGATTTTTGGATATTGATAAAATGGCAATAGTCATATCTGTATTTTTTTTAGCATTCAAGATTCTGACTATCTTGTCCGTCGCATCTACTCCTCCATTAGTTTTTACTTTGAATACATCGGTTTTATTGTCATTGGTTACAATGCTCTTCAGATTGCCGGATGTAGTGGTAAAATGTTCAGCAATGGCTGCCACATTTCTTCCATATCTGTATATCGTACTTAGTTTTTTACATGGCAATTTATCCAGGAAAGCTCTGCCATTCATCTGATATACAGACTGTTCAAAATCGCCTACTGCTATGATAGTATTTGTCATTCGTGATAAAAGCTTTAATTCACGTTCAGAGAAATCCTGACATTCATCAATTACAATTACATCATAAAATACTGATGGTAAATGGTTTTCCACATATCCTAACCGTTGACTATATTTTACGTTGTACAAATCATTTTGATTTTCATTCCACATATTATAACCAGCTGCTTTGGCTTTATCAAGAAAAAAAACATCTTTTGTATTTATTTCCACATTACGTTTTAGGTTCATCTTCCTAAATATGGTATTCAAAAAACCATACATGGAATGATTATAAAGCAGAAACAAAACATTGGTATATTCATTTTGTAGCAAAACATTTAATCGAAGTATAGCAATATGGGTTTTTCCTGAACCCGGAGGTCCCTTAACAAACATGGGGTCATTGTAAGGTGTGTGACGTACAACCTGTTGTTGGCTTCCGTCCAAATCAGTAATAGATGGTAGTCTTAGTGACATATTTCGTATAAATTTAGTTATTATCAGATTTATCAGGTACTTCGCATTTCACTTTTAATAAATCATTTTCTTTAAATGAAAATGATTTATCGTTTCTTTCTTTCTTTTCAGTTTCTTTTTTATCATATTGAATGGATAGCTTGTCAAACAATTTATAGAGACGAGCGGAAATAGAACTTGACATCTGTGGTAACTTTCCTAACTTATAATCAGTGGCAATTTGTTGGGCAAGAGTTTTATCATTATGAAGTGCCATTTTCAGATTAGCAATTCTTATTCGAATTGACAGGTCTGTTTTCAAATGTTCTGGCAACCTCTCCAAATAATCGAGAGCTGACTTAATTCCTTCCGTTGTTTCAAGATGTAAGGACATGTTGTAATTTAACGTCGTGTCTAATGGATGGTATTTGAGAGCTTTCTTTAATGCTTCTTCTGCTTTTCTCCGTTGGCCTAAATTATCATACGCACAATATTTATAATTAAGTGCGTAACAACTAATCGGATCAAATTTTTCAAGATATTCATCGCAAAGAGCTATACATCTGCTATTGTTGGAGAGGTTATAGTACTCTTTTATTAGATTAGCTATCATTTTTTTTTCTTTGCTGCTATTTTTTTCAATCCTTGCTTTTTCCAATTCGCGCAACGCACTCATCATCGCACGTTTTTCATCGCTAACATTGGCTAGCTCGAAAGGATTTAACAGTACTGTTTCTGCTATTTTATCATTATCAGCATAAACCTGTACATTAAATGTTTTATCTACAGATAAAGTCCCGGAAATTTCAATTACACTACCTGGTAATAGCAATGCAGGTAGTGTTATGTCAAGAACTTGAACAACGGCATCAACAGATCCAATGCAGAAGGGGATTTCTATATGTTTCTGCCCAAATTTTTGAAGAGTAAAATTTGGCAGATTAAATGAACCCGGAAGCTTTGTCCCCGATTTTAACAACGGATAAAAAGATGCATTGGCTGTAATTATACCAATTGTTTCACTATTTATAGGTTTAATTAGCTCTATTCCTAATCCGTTTTTATAAAAGCTATATACAGCTGCACCCTGTGCAACCAAAGTATCTGGTCGTTGAGGTAAAAGACATTGAGCGCCAGGCATAAGTTCCTGTGTTTCGCTTACAAATAGTATATTTTGAACGCTACCTCCTGCAAATAAAACGTAATTTATCTGATTACGAGTGACATTTGCTTTTTGAAGGATGTCGTCAACAACAGAGGGCATAGAATGTATAACTTTATCTACTACATCTAATTTATAGTCGTCTTTTATGAATAAAAATGAGATAACTTCCATTAGTTCTTCACCATTCAGACTTACATCCCTCATTATATATTGTTTGTCTTTTATTATTATCTCGACCTCTGGAAGGGTAGACTTCATATCTTTCAACTGCTCTTTATCCAATAGAGATAGTTCTGAAAATCGCGATGAAATGGTTTGAGACAAATCTATTTTCAATTTTTCGGCAGCTACTGCTAACTGTTGAACGATGACATGTTCTATGGTTTCATTATCGAAATCGATCTGATTATATATTTTCAGAAAACGTGGTAATAGTTTTTTTTCAGCAAGAATCATGTCAATATCTTGTCCTCCCAAATCATTGTAACGGGATATAGCCAGGTTGGATATTTCCAATTCTAACTGAGAATTTAAACGGAGCATTAGTAATGACAAATCGCAAGTACCTCCTCCAAAATCCACAACTAAAAACATCTTATTACCATCATGTAACAGTTCTTGTTTTTGCTCATTGGATAATTGATTTAAGTACCCAAGCAATGCTGCGTTAGGTTCGTCTATCAGTTGGTTGCTGGTTGCTTCGATTCCTGCATAGTTTATTGCGTCTATTACATCGTTTCGCTGATTAGCTTGAAAGGAAGCCGGCACAGATACTATCACATTTTTCCATAAATTATCTTTACCCACAACTTGAATACGACTATAGTTCAATATCTTACCTGCCACCTTAGACGCACAATCCAAATCATTTCGTATAGCATTCTTATACAATGGTTTTATACTAACCCCCAAATCAAGTTTCCAGTGGTAAAACATATTCACGTCTTTCTTAAACATGGAGTGGCCTTTTAATCTGTAAAGTTTATTTCCGACAAACATTTGTCCTTGTTTGTTCACTGCTAAAACAGAGGCCATCATTTCCGATTTATCGGTTCCATCATATTCAAAAGGTGAGTGCTGTTCTATGTTTATCAGTTTGACCGGAATTTTAGAAAAAATACGAGTTTCATCGCTTAAATCAATCTTGGCGAAAACAGTATAAGTTGTTCCAAGGTCAATTCCGTAGTAAACAAATTGTTTGATCTTTTCTATTTTATTAAAATCAATTATTTTTATTGCGGTCATTATTATAGCGATTTAACAGTTTTTTTCAATAATAAAATCTATAATGCTGAAATACAAATTTAATATAAAAGGTTAATAAGCCAATCAATTCATGAATAGATTAAGAAGAATTATTTCTCCACCACCCTATACACATTGCCGGCATTGGTGTGCTTCTTGGGAATTTTGTTCTTTAGGAGCAGGCGGCCGAAGCTGTTCATGGAGGTGTTGCTGAATTTTGTTTTGCTTCGTTGCTGGAGGAGTTGGAGTATTTCGATGGCGGGCAGGTACTCGCCTTCTTCATCGTTGACCGGGGCGCGGAAGTGTTGGTGGAAGAGTTGTTCTTCCAGGGGTATTTGCTGGAACTGGGTGTTGCTTTCGGTGGTTTCGGTTTCTTCTTCTTTCGTGAACCAGTAGCGTTGACCGGCACGCAGGGCGGATATGGCCTGGGCGTAAAGTTGGGCATGATCTACCGGGTGGCTGTGGTTGATGGTGCCTTGGATTTCTATACAGAGGTAACGGCGACTTCCGGTTGGATCGGTCAGCAAGTCGAAGTTGTTGCAGGTAGCGATAAAGGAGGCATAGCGTTTCAGTATACCAGCGCTGCGTTTGAAAGGTAAACGGGTGTTGAGCTCGGGCTTCTGCAGGAGGTGTTTCAGGAAACTCTGGTCTTTGCTTTTAATAGAGTCGTACTCGTCGATGTTGATCAGGGCGTAGCGGTTCAACGCAAGTTCGGCGTTGCGCTTGTTTGAAAGGTCGATGCTGTCGGTATAGTATTCCCTTAGTTCGAGGGGCAACAGGTTGCGGCACCAGGTGGATTTACCACAACCTTGGTCGCCTATCAGCAAAGGCAGGGAGCTGTTGGCGTGCGATTGATCCATTTGTTTCCAGTGTGCCACCATGCTGAGGAACCAAATGTAAAATAGCTCGCTCCACTTGGGATTGGTACAAGTGATGGTGCCGGCAAGCGGACGTATCCTGTCTTTGCCATCCCACTCGGGCAGGCTATCCAGGTAGTCGTCGATGGGATTGTAGGTCGGTATCTTATTGGAAAAAACATAGCGTTTCACATCGCGGTCCCACACTTCGATTTCCTCTTTGTGCGCCATGATGCCAATGCCGTTCAACTCTTCTTCGGTTACAGGTTTAAAATCAAAATAGAATGATTCCCGCTCGCGGTACTCCACATCGCCCCGGATAATATTGCGCCGGAACTCGTAGCGCCGCTGCATGAATTCCTCCAGCTGCATGATAAGCGTCCGGGCCTTATTAACGCAGGGATTTCCTCCGAAGTTTTTCCCTACCTCGTAGGTTGTGCGAACCGTGGCACGCAGCTCGGGGTCGAAGCGGTTAAAAGGGGTATGGACAAGCGACCACTTGATGACATCCTCTTCGGGTATGGCCGAGCGAAAACAGTTTTCGGCCAACCGGATAAGAAAGGGCTTCGGGTCTTTGTCGTTGGCCGTTATACCTGTGGTTTCCATGGCATCCTTCAGGCAGCTTTCGAAAAGAAGGGAAATGATACGGCTTCGTTCCAGTCCGGGCATCATACGCAGCAACGGATCGGTTTGCTTGTTTACGGTTTCCGTATAGGTTACCTCATCGGGAAGTTGCAGGGGTTGCTTCATCTGAATGGACACAGCCAACGGATTGTAATAAAGGGAGGGATCAACCGAGAGCCGGCACCCCCGTTGAAGACCGGGTTTCTTAATCTCCACATGTTTTTGCAACTGTTCCTTGTAATAGGCTGCCGCCCGTCGATAGGCATGGGCATGAAACAGCTCCGCCTGTTTCTCGTTTTGTGGCAATGATCCGTCGGGAAGGGTAAAGGGTACGACAATTTTGACGCTTCGTCCGCCCGAACCGATAAAAGCTACCATGGTTTGAAGGGATTCCGAGGCCAGGTCGCGGACACGGCGTGCTTCATCGTTGTTCATCAGTCGGTTTACTTCCAACAGTATCAATCCGTTGTAGCCGGAAAACCGTATCTGTTCGTTGTGATTCCGAAAGGTGGTTGCAAAGGTAATAACAGGAAGTTTGTCCGCGCTATCGCAACGGATTCCTCGTATGCTTTCTTTTATTTGTTGCCGGAGCCGGGAAACGGGGCTTCCCTTCCCATCTGTTTTCATTGATTCGACAAGTTCTGATAACTCAACACTCTTTTGGGTTTTCCCATCACCGCTAAACCGGGTTACTTTCATAGTATTTATTTATAATTAGTAAAAACGTAAAGATAACTCTTTAATTTATACATTAACTATTAAATAGTCAAAAAATGAATTTTCCTCCTTCAAAAAGAGGATGTATTTTCAGTTTTTATCCGAAAAGTGAAGGCTATGAAGGCAAAAGTGAAGGATTATTAGCGAAAAGTGAAGGCTAAAAAAGGCTAGCCTTCACTTTTAATTTACTGATTGTCATCTTCTTAAAGGCAAAAGTGAAGGAGTGAAGGCTATTTTTAATATAAACTTTCCCGGGAAGAGAAAAAAAGTCCCGGGAAAGGTGAATTTTCCTCGGGACTTTTTGGTCAGAAAGTATATACTTTGAGTCGCAAAAGTATATACTTTGGCAACTCAAAGTCCTATGTTTGAAAGTTCAAAATTATATTAAATTTTTTACCGCAAAAACCTTTCGGCGCGACCGGGAGTGTATAGTTCCCATAGGGAAGCAACTGTCCAGCCCGGAGCGAAAATGTCGTTGTAGAATCCTTTGCCGTTTTTACCGTAATCCCACTGGGTATGTTGTACCACTTCTGGATAATAGCCTTTGGCGGCTACTCCGCAGAGGTGTCCTTCGTAGGGTAGCAATTGCTTCATGGAACTGGAGATTACTTCGGCGAATCCTGCAAAGCGCGGTTCGTTGTATTGGGTTGATAACCAGTTCAGGATGGAGGCAAATTCGAAGATAAATACGTCGATGTGATTATTTTCGACCGACACATTACCCCACCCTCTTGTTTTCATGCCCAGGTCGCCAAGCATTTGTCCGCGGGCAAAAGGTACATCCCATACGTAGTACCACGACAAGGCAAAGTAGGCTGCTTTTTTGGTGAGCGACGCATAGTGTTCTTTTTCCTGTCCCTTGGATACCAACGCCAGGTAATAGGTGGCGGTGGCTGCGTAAAGGGAAGCTTCCTTATCTTCGCAGTTGGCGTCGAGCGTGGATGAGAAATAGTCTGCTTTGGAAATCAGTTCCTTTTCAAGATAGGCGGCTGTGCGTTTGGCCCCATCGAGGTAGCGCTTGTCGTTGAAGTATTTGTAACCCATTACCAGGGGCAATGTTGCCGAAGGGGTACTTCCGCCGCTTTTGTCGACAGTGGTAAAGTCGTCGTTGAATTTACGGGGGAAGCTTCCGTCTGCTTGCTGAAGGCGAAGGAACATGTCGAGCATGTGTTTCATCTTCTTATCCCACTGGGGATGTTTACGTCCTTGTTCTTTTTCGTACTGCAGGTAGTGAAGCATGGCATATACGCCTTCCGACTGACGGCGGATGCTATGCACCGGTTCTTCGAATCCTGTTTTAAAGTCTACGAATTCCTTGAAGAATCCGGCAGCTGTAAATCCGTTTGCCAGATAGCTTTCGAATATACGGGAGCTTTGTTCGGGCAGGTCGGCGCGCTTTTGTTGTTCGCCGTACTCGAGGGCATTGAATGCGTTTAGCAGAACGCGTCCCACAAATCCCACCTCAGCGATACCCACCGGGGTACAGTTGGCGGTTGGTAAATGCACGCCCGAAGTGTACACCAATGGTTTATCGCCTACAAAACTTTCGGTAAAGTAATTACTAATCACCTCTTTCAATCTGTCTGTCGTGTAGTCTGTTGCCACTGGTTGCGGTTTAAATGCATCGAAGGCATATTCCCACATCCGCTGTACAAAAGAGGAATAGTCGGCCGACTGGTTTTCCTGAATCTCCCAGGTAAGGATGATGGTTTCGCCTTTTTCCATGTGCTGGAATGCTCTTACAGAAGGTGCCAGTGTTAATTTGCGGATGTAGGTCTTGGGGGTTTCCTGGTAGGGAAATCCGAAAGACAGGTTGGCTACTCCTTCTTTATTTTCGAAACCGGTAAACCCAAGGGATGTCTTACCGGATATAACCACATCTCCTTCTTTATGCGAGGTAAGGGCTTCGTGGGTAAAGGCATCTTTTCTGGCAACGGTGAATGACTTACCGCTTTTTTCGTCGTAGATTCCTGTAAGGGGTGCACTTAGACGATCTTCGCGCACAGTCCAGCTATCGGACGTATGGAAAGAGGGTGCTTCTTTGGGCGAACGCAGGTTGCGGCGGTACCAGAATCCGGGCAGATAAAACAGACAGTCGTCGTGGCGGAAGCCTGTTTTTAGCTGCTGACCGTAATGGAGGTATACCTCTTCGGTAGCTGTAATATATACGGTTAGCTCTTTGAGTGCACCTTTTTCGGTTACCTTCTGGAAGATGGTTACCGGAAGTGGTTTGGCTGCCGTGAGCTGGTACGTGAAATTACTGTTTGAAAGACTGCTGAACGTTAGCGGATACTCTGTGGCATTGTTTCCGGGAACTTTTAATGCCAGGCTGGCGGTTGTGTTCTGCGGCCCATAGGTATCTGCACGTAGGCTGAAAATTGAAAAGGCGGAAGCGAGCATGGCTCCCATCACGAATTTTTTACAATCAAATTTCATATAGCTTGCTTATTATTTAAATACAGGTTTATCCGATCCGGTTGAAGGAGAACTCGTTTTGATGAGGGGCCAGCCATCCTTCCACTGCACCTGATCCAGCAAAAGCACGCGGCCATGTGGATTATTTACATCTACCCCGTGGTAAAATACCCAGTCGTTTCCGGCTTTGTCCGACACGATTTCGGAATTGTGACCGGTTCCCACAAAGGAGGCATTCTTTTGGATAAGCACTTCGTGATGGTTCGTAAGCATGGTCTGTCCGCTTTTATCGAAATAGGGTCCAAAGAGGTTTTCCGAACGTCCCACCACCGTTGTATAGGTACTTTTAAGTCCTTCGCAACAGGTACCGGTGGAAGCAAAAAGGTAATAGTAGCCGTTGTGCTTATGGATATAGGTTCCTTCGTAAGCGGTTCCGGCAACTTGTTTCTTTTGGGCTCCGGCTTTAACAGAAAGTCCGTTGTCCGCCAGTTCGATGGAGTAAATTCCACGGAAGCTTCCCCAGAACAGGTATTTTGCTCCGTTATCTTCAATAAAAAACGGATCGATGGAGTTTTGCACACCTATTTCGTTGCTTCTGAACAGCATCCCTTTATCAACGAAAGGTCCTTCGGGCTTATCCGAGGTTGCCACACCAATACCACAGGTCCACTCTCCTCCCCAAACCGACATAGAGTAATAAAGAACGTATGTGTCGCCAATGCGGTTGATATCCGGAGCCCAGATTCCACCTTTGGGTTCGAACGAGGGACGTGTCTGGTCGGTGAAAGCGGTTCCTATCTCTGTCCAGTTAATAAGGTCGGACGAATGAAGAATGGGCACATTTCGGATATCTTCGGTGGCATAGAGGTAAAAGGTACTGTCGGCCGCCTGAATGATTGTTGGATCGGGCAGACTGAAGTTGACTACCGGATTTCTATAACCGGGTTTAACTACCGGTACTTCTTCCGGTACGGTTTCGCCGTATGATCCCGACGAACAGGATAGCATGCTGCAGAATACCAATAAATTTAAAGCTGTTTTCATGGAATTATTTTAATGTATAAATACGTTACAATTAATGGGCTGTTCCAGACAGAACAGGGGTTATGTAATTTGGATCAATCACAAGTTTATCGACACTATCCGTGGGTTGAAAGGACGCGCGACCAATATACATGCCTCTTGGATGTATTTTTTGCTTATCGTAATGGGCATGATAAACGATGCGTAACGAACCTTCTTTGTCTGTAAAGAACGCGCTGTGTCCGATTCCCACCAGATTTCCGGGTTTTTGCAGCTGAGGATTGTCGGCATATTTAACCCAATCGCCTTTAATGTCTGTGGCAGTAGCACATCCGATACCGTAAAACTGACTTTCGTAGCTGTTGGCCGAATAGGTCATATAGTATATGCCATTGTGTTTCATCACATAAGCTCCTTCATTTACTCTTGGCCAGACCTCTTCCCAGGCTTGCGATACATGAATACAAGGATGCATGGTTTCTTTCTTTATACTAAGCAGGTCTTCGGTTAATTCGGCTACCCAGATATTGAGGCCGTCGTTAAACCTGTCAAAAAAGAGATAGGGTTTTCCATCGTCGTCGATAAACAGGGAATTATCAATGCATTTTTCGCCTTCAATCATCGGTTTTTGATCTGCCTGCACAAAAGGTCCCACGGGCGAATCGGATGTGGCGACACATATATGCTCGTCGGCCGAGTAGTACATATAGAACCGACCGTTCACATGGTATACTTCCGGAGCCCAGAACCATCTGTCCGCCCAAACATCTTCTTTTTTGAGTGCAAGTCCGCCGGGTATCTGATCCGACAGTGTCCATTCATTTAGATTGTCGGAGGTATAAACCTGAATTCCATTTTGTGCATTGGTTCCGTAGGCGTAGTAGGTATCGTTATAAAGCATGATAAAAGGATCGCCCAAAGGAACCGGAGCTGCTTGCACTTCCTGAACTTTCTCGCTTTTGCATGAAAGGAAAACGGCAAAAAAGCCAATGGCGATGAATAGAATTTTTCTCATATATTAGTTTATTAAGTTGACTAAATACTGAAAACAAACCGACTGGTGCGTTTCCGAATCGTTGTTGCGGTTAACACGCAATAGAACCGAAGGCAAATGTATCTGATTAAGTAAAAAAAGAGTGAAACAATCTATCCAATCTATAGAACAATCGAATCAAATATCCTTTCTACAAGGACTTTTGACCAGATTGTTCCAATAAAGATCGGTTACGTTGTAATTCCGGTTTATAAGTTGACGAACTACAAAGTTGGTTTCACAAAATCTTTGGGTAGCACTCCGAATTGCTTTTGGAAACATTTGGTAAAGTAAGACGGGGTATTGAATCCTACACGATAACAGATTTCGTTTATTTTGCATTCTCCTTCCTGCAACAATTGAGCGGCTTTCTTTAGTCGTTCGAGGCGGATGTAGTCGTTGGGTGTCAGATCAAGCATTCCTTTTATCTTTCGGTTAAGACTTGAACGGCTCATATTCATAATACCTGCCAGATCGTCCAGACAAAAATCCGGATCTTGCATGTGGATGTCTACCTGAAGGTTCAGGTTCTTAAGAAATGATTCGTCGGCTTTGGTTATTGCCATCGAATTAGTGCTTACGAACGGTGAACTTACAAAGGTTTGTCTCAGCTTCTCTCGGTTGGTAAGCAGGTTGGATATACAGACCTGCAGGTATTCTACCGAAAATGGTTTTTCTATATAGGCGTCCGCTCCGGATCTCAATCCTTCGATCTTGGATTGCAGGTTGGATTTGGCCGTTAGCAGGACAACGGGAATATGGCTGTAAGATAGATCTGATTTTACCCGGCTGCAAAGTTCCAATCCATCAATTTGAGGCATCATAATATCGCTGACAATCAGGCTTACATAGTTAGCATCAAGCAGCTCGATAGCCGCTTGTCCGTTTGCTGCCGATAATACGGTGTAGAAAGGAGACAGATGACGACAGATATAGGCATTCATTTCGGGGTTGTCTTCCACAACCAGCACAACGGCCATTTGATGAGTATCGGCTTCGGGCAGATTGATTGTACTAATTTCCGTTTCATCTGTGGAAATGCTTATCTCCGGATGCAGCTGAATTGTTTGCTCATGCTTTACAGGTAGCGTTAGGATGAAGTTGTTTGTTTGAAGCGAATCGTCCATTTCCAGCGTTCCCTCATGCAGCTCGGCTAACGAGCGCGAAAGTGCCAGTCCGATGCCTGTACCTGATGTTTGTTTTTTATTCCCTTCTTTGTATTGCACAAACGGTTTAAATATATCGTCGCGTACTTCGGGTGGTACCACCTCTCCGTCGTTACTTACCCGGATGGAAAAACACGTACCAGCATCCGGAAGCGAAAGCGTTACCTTGATGTAGCTTTCGGCATGGTTTACAGCATTGGAGAATAGATTGCTCACTATTTTTATCAACGCTTCACGGTCGCAGGAAGCATAGAGGCTTTGTTCAGGAAGATCCAGGCTGAAATCAATTCCCCTCTGTTTGGCAAGGGGCATAAACCGAATGTGGATGGCTGATAGTATATCTGAGATATTACAATCCACATAACTAAGCCGGAATTGTTCGTTTTCCGTTTTTCTGAAATCCAACAGCTGGTTGGTTAAATCGAGCAGCCGGTTGGTATTCTGACTCATTATCTGGAGGTCTTCTTTTACCTCCGGTTCAAATTTATTTTCTTTCAGTACGTTTTCCAACGGGCTTTTGATCAGGGTTAAAGGTGTTCTGATTTCGTGCGCCACGTGGGTAAAGAAATCTATTTTTGATTTATACAGTTCACGTTCTTTTTCCCGTTCAAATTTATCCATCTGAAGGCGGTGTTTCTGAGCACTCCGGTTTCTCAGGTATCTGAAGACTCCATAGATCATGAGTATAGCAATCAGAAAATAGCCGGCAAATGCCCAATAGGATAAATAGAATGGCGGGAGAATACGAATCCGTAGGGTGGTTGGTGTTTCGTTCCACAATCCGTCGCTGTTCGATCCTTTTACCATAAAGGTATAAGTGCCATAGGGTAAGTTCGAATAGTTGATAACCGGTGCTTCTTTTGCACTAAACCATTCTTTGTCGAATCCCTCGAGCTTGTACATGAGTTGGTTCATTTTCGGAGACTGATAACTTAGCGCTGCAATACGGAATGAAAATGAATTCTGATTGGATTTTAAGGTTATTTGGTCCGATAAGGTAATACTTTTTGTTAACGGCGATTTTTTGGTACCTACCGGAACCTGACGGTTGAACAGCAGAAAGTCTGTTATTACAACCGGGGGAATGTAATTATTTTCTGTAAATTGAGCGGGATCGAATCCGATAAATCCATTAATGCTTCCTGCATATATTTTCCCTGAATCGTCTTTATAGCCTGACTGGTAGTTAAACTGGTTACTTAACAACCCGCTGGAAACGGTATATATTTTGGTGGCCAATGTTTCGGGATTAAAAGAAAGAAGCCCGTTGTTGGTGGTTACCCAAAATATTCCGGTATTATCTTCAATTATATTGAAAACAATGTTGGATGGGATACTTAAAGACTTAGAATCGTATCGAATAAATTGTTTGTTGTTTTCATCGTACTGGCAAAAACCTCCTCCTTGCGTAGTAAACCAAAGCCTTTTCTTGCTGTCTTCGAAAATACTGAGAACTTTATCGTTGGGCAAACTGTGTGGATTGTTTTTATTGTGTACAAACTGATTCCATCTTTTTGTTGACTTATCTAAGTAATAAACACCATTTGCATAGGTTGCAATCCAAAGATTTCCGGAATAATCTTCCTGAATATCATAAACAAAGATTCCATTCAGTTCACTTATCCGGGTAAAATCGTCGGTCTGTCTGTTATAAGTAAGCAATCCGTAGGTAGTACCTATCCACAAAACACCTGTTTGGGAGCGGTAAATGGAAAAAATATCGTTCGAATTTAATGTATTCTCTCCGATTGCTTTTACGTAAGTTTTTACTTCTTTATTTTTTAAATGAATCCGGTTAAGTCCTTTCGAAAAGGTTCCCACCCACAGGTATTCGCCGTCGAGACAAAGTCCGTGCACATTGTTATGTATCCTGGGGTTAACAAAAGGTTGAATCCTGCCTGTTGACGGATTAAAATTAAATAATCCTTTATCTTCTGTTCCGATCCAAATAGTGCCATCATTTCCTTTGCAGAATTCGCGAACCCTTTTGCCGAATTTGAATCCATCTGCTCCCTGAGGATAAAACTTCTCAAAGTAAGTATACCCTTTGGGGTAATAATTAAGTCCACCGAAGAAAGATCCAATCCACATCCCTCCTTCCCTGTCTTTATAAAGGGAATAGATTGCATTGTCGGACAATGAATAGTTATCTCCGTCGTCGTTAAGCAAATGAATAATTTTCCCTGTATACATAGTGTATATATAGAGTCCCGACTCTGTTCCTATCCAAAGTTCATCGTCCGAATTGAACGCAATTTCACGCACGTAAACAGGTTCTTTTGTTTTTATCTCGGATAAGAGGTCGCGCACTTTACCTGTTTGCAGATTGATTTCCTTAAGTCCCCCTTTCGAAGATCCTACAAACAAGGATTGGTGAGGACCAGCAACAATCTTGTTAATGATATCGTCCTTAAATGGGTTGTCGCCAGTATCGGAAACAAATGGTTTGAGGGTTTTAAAGTGATCGTCTGTGTAATAGAGATTATCTGAATAGATGCTTATCCAGCATCTGCCTTTTTGATCGAACAAAAAATGGGTAACATTTCCTGAGACAGTCTGCTTAGATTTGTTGAACAAGTAATTTTGGAGCGTATTTTGTTCTGGTTGATAACAGAACAGTCCCTGCGAATCGACTGAAATCCAGATATTACCCTCTTTATCTCCGATAATGCTTGTTACAGGATGCATTATAACCGTATTTTCACTGCTTTTGACTAAAAACGGTCGGAAGGATTCCGTTTCGCGGGAGTACACATATACTCCCGCATCTGTACCTACCCAGATATTTCCTTTGGTGTCTTCGTAAAGCGTGGTTATAAAATTATTACCAAGTGTACCTCCTTCTTTACGAAAAACCCGAATAGAAAGACCATCATACCTGTTTAAACCGTCTTTGGTTCCAAACCACATAAATCCCTGACTATCCTGCAAAATATCATGGATAGTATTTTGAGAGAGCCCGTCGCTGATATTCAATCGCTGGAAATAATATTTTTTATCCTTATCTGTCGTTATCCCCCAGACAAAGTTGGTTGCCAAAGAGAATATGAGTATACAGACTATAGAGTGAAAACGTTTACCCATTTTTACTTGTTTTTGACCGATACTCTTTCCCAAATCCATCTTGGAACCAGTCGCCAGAAGAAAACGATTACCGCATATCTGTAGTCGATTACCACAACTCGTTTCTTATTTTTCAGTGCTTTCATGATCAGTTTTGCCACCTTACCTGGCTTCATCAGCATGGGATAAGTTCCGGTTTTTAAAAGATCGGTTTCCACGAAGCCGGGGCGGATATCTGTAAAGGTGATGTGTAGCTTTTCCATGTGTGCTTGCTGCGCCAGAGCGTCCATGTAAAGATTCTGAAACCCCTTGGTTGCCGAGTATGCCGGAGCAACACCCAAACCTTTGGTGCCGGCAACAGAACTGATTACAGACAAGTGTCCTTTGCCCTGTTCTTTAAAATAATGAAAAGCGGTGGTTACCATGCGAATAAAACCTACCACGTTGGTTTGCGCGGTGTTGATTTCTATCTCAGGATTTAGCTGCCGGTTCTGGTGACCTATACCGGCACTTAACACAAACAGGTCCATCCCGCCCAGCTTATTTATAAGCAACTGCAATTTTTCGGAAGCATCTTCGCTGGTTACATCCAACGGTTGTATTTCTATCATTTCAGGAGCTTCTGCACGTAAGGTTTCCAATTCCTTTTCGCGTCTGCCTGCCACACCTACCCTCCATCCTTTTTTTAGATATCCTTTCGCTAAATGGTATCCAATACCAGAGGTACCTCCTATTATTATTACTCGTTTCATTTGATAGTGCTTTATTTCTTCAAGGTGTCTTTTTTGTGCAAACCTCTATTTGGATATAAAGATAAATCAATTTAAGAATCTTGCAACACAATAAAACCTGTGATCTTTCGAAATTGATTATTCAGTAACTTAGAGTTTGACTTCAGGTATTTTATTATCTTTGCCAATGATGAGTCGTAAATCGTCGGGTTTTTTCCGTTGTTCATCGCTTTTTAGCCGCTAATGGGCTAATTTCTATTGTTTAATGAAAAGACCAGCTATACATTTGCGGTATATTAATTTAATACAAATGAATTATGGAAATTATTGATCCTCCTCAGCAATCTCAGCAACCGCAGGAACCCAGACAACCTAAGTCGGGCACACCTAAATCTGTTCTTATCCCCATTCTGTTTATTATTGGGGGCTTCCTGTTCCTGGCTAGAAATATGAACATGATCGATCATTCGATTTTTAGTTTTCTTGTTTCCTGGCAGACGCTATTAATCGTTATCGGAATTATTTTGCTTGCCAGCAAAAATTATCCGGGTGGTTTTGTGCTTCTTCTTTTAGGTTGTGTATTTATGGCTCAGGATATGGGATTCATTGATCATGGGATGATGTTTACCTTCTGGCCGATAATCTTTATTCTTTTAGGGATCGGACTCCTGATGAAAAAAAGAAACAGAGATGACGGGTATGAGTCTCATGAACGTCGTGATCATCATCACCATCACGAATTCACAACGGTATATGAAGGAAAAGACGGGTATGTTGATTCCAGGAATACCTTTGGCGATGTACAGCGTATTGTACTGGATCCTGTATTTAACGGTGGTTATATTGAAAACGGATTTGGTGCCACCCGGATTGATTTACGTAAAAGCTCATTGCCTTACGGAAACACCGTGATAAACGTGAATTGCTATTTTGGCAGCATTGACTTATATGTTCCTGTTGATTGGAATGTCCGTAACGAAACACGTCCTTTCCTGGGTTCGTCGGAAGATAAACGGTTTATGGCGAGCACGGAAACTGACAGTAGCCGCACACTTGTTATACGGGGGACGGTAACTTTCGGAAGCCTGGATATAAAAGGATAATCTAAGAAAAGCATGCACCCATTCCTTGCATCTACAAAGGTAAAGATATTTGGCGGAGTACTGATTCTGCTTACAGCTTCCGTTCAGTGGGCGTTTCTTATGTATTACGGAAACGCTCCACTGGAGGAAATTGTGGCCGATAGTTTCTTCTCTGTTCTTTGGTTAAGTTGTTTCGGCTATTTTCTCTGGTATATGCTGGATGTAAGCCGTTCGCTGTTGCTGGATGTGTTGCTTACATTCGTTGTTATTGGCTTCTGGTTATTCATTACGTATGCCAGCTTATATCTTTGTCATTTTAAAGATCAGGCTATCTATTCTTTTTTTATTTATTCGCTTCCTTTTCGGGTTATTGCGGGGATTTTGACTTGGGTTATCTTGCTTCAATGGTACAGACTATGTCGAATTACGGAAAACAATGAGGTTGCTTTGGTTCAGGAAACACAAAATTCGCCCACATTGGCTGAACAAACACAAGAGATTACCGACCATGTAGCAGTTAAGTCGGGTACCCGTATTCACATAATCAGACTGGAGGAACTTATTTACCTGCAGGCTGAGGGCGATTATGTTCTTTTATTTTCACCCAACGGGCAGTATCTTAAAGAACAAACGATGAAGTACTTTGAGACTCATTTGCCTTCGAACCGTTTTGTACGAATACATAGGTCGTGTATTATTAACATTGAACAGATTCTTCGTGTAGAGTTGTACGGTAAAGAAACGTATCATGTGTTGCTAAAGAACGGGACTGGCCTGCGGGCAAGCAGTGCCGGATATAAGCTTCTGAAAGAAAGACTTGCTTTATAATATATTATAACTTTCGGGGCTGAGGGATACAGATTCGGAATTCATCGTTTTGTTTGAAATGATTGGCAAACTCGATCCATCCTTTTTGCTTTTTAGTAATCGTTTGTATGTAGGATAATCCCATTTCAGGCTGACTGATTTTCTTCATTTCACCTTCTTTCGTTTCCACATAATAGCTGTTCTTCTCTTTATTTATCTTTATTCCATCTGCAAAAATTGAAAGGGAAAAAACGTTTTTTTTCTTATCCGTTATCAGTTGGATATAGGCACTTTCGGGTGAGTGTCTGAGAACAAACTCAATGGCTAGTCCAACACAAAGCAACAGGTGTTCTTTATCTGCTTCAACCAGCGGAGACTCTAGTCTGTCGGTTATTCTGATAGTAAGCGGAATTGCTGTTTCTGATAAATACCTGTCTTTAAGAAGTTCCAGTTCTTCTACCACATTAAACTGCGACATATTGACTTCCAGCAAACCTTCCTGTTCCTCCGAAAGAGCCATAATAACCTGAAGAATGTTGTTGCCTCTGTGTAGTTCGGCTAAAGTTGTTTTTAAATCGCTGGCATGGTAAGCTTTTTGAAAAGGTTCTTTCAACTGAAAGGAAACTTGCTTGAAAAAATCTTTTTTTAAGCCATCCAACGATCGTTTGTTATAAAACAAATACAATAAGAATAAAGAGCAAAAAACAAAAATGGAAAAAATCAATAACGATGAAAGGACAAGAAGAGCCATGCCATGAGAAAAATGGTCCATCAATATATCATAGCTGTTATAGAGCAGTATTCCCTGCAAAACGATAAGAATAGCTGCCAATATGCAGCAAACTAACCATGGTATATATGTATGCTTTATTTCCATTATGTACTAAAACTACAAATATATTGAAATTAGTTTTTAATTCATAGATAATTCCCGCATTTTTATCGATTGATAAAAAATACTTTTTAAATTTCTGACTCCTGGAATAGTAAAGGCTACGATTGCCGGAATAGTTTTAATAATAAAGTTCATTATCTTTGTTTCCATAAATTAAACTATACTTTATGGAAAAAGAAAATGCCCGTATTGACGTGGCCGATGTTTTGAGGGGACTCTCTGTATTGGGGATTACGTTACTTCATAGTATTGAGCACTACAATTTTTATTCTTTCCCAAGCGAACAACTCTTTACATGGTTACCATTTACAGACAGTGTTATCTGGAATTCCCTTTTTTTTACTTTTAGCAACAAGGCTTACGCCATCTTTGCATTGCTTTTTGGATTTAGTTTCTTTATACAAGATGACAATCAGCGCAGGAGGGGAAATGACTTCCGACTACGTTTTCTATGGAGATTGCTTCTTCTTTTTTTTATAGGACAAATAAATGCCATGTTTTTTACTGGTGAGATTTTGGTGATGTATTCGCTTATCGGTATAATACTGGTACTCACATGCAGACTTTCTACAAAGACTGTATTTTTTATTGCCGCTATTTTTATGCTGCAGCCTGCCGAATGGATAAAGGTTATTTATGCAAGCCTGCATCCGGAATTTATACCCGGCGAAAACCTCTCCAGCTTTTATTTTGCTGAAGCTTTCAAGGTACAGACAAGTGGTACTTTCTTTGAAACAATAAAGATGAATCTGTACGAAGGACAGCTGTCTAGTTTAACATGGGCTTGGGAGAACGGACGTATCTTCCAGACGGCATCGCTCTTTATGTTGGGTATGTTGGCAGGAAGAGAACGCCTTTTTATTTATAGTGATTCAACCATGCGATTATGGT
>RRZT010502764.1_pt1 | contig 21119 bp, 25 predicted proteins | sample 2165551 | NCBI WGS metagenome assembly RRZT01 (sample SAMN10456910, study PRJNA506462) | wastewater metagenome | biome: wastewater; feature: sludge; material: wastewater sludge; isolation source: wastewater sludge with Escherichia coli K12::gfp cells carrying plasmid... | place: USA: Moscow, Idaho... | reverse complement strand
GATGGGAGTTGCGATCCCCCAATAGCTTGTCGTAAAGATCCACTGTGACATCGCAGTATCAATTTGCGATTCGAATTCACTCATGGAACTGGCGATCCAGTACTGTCGGTTGTCGCTGCCATAGTTACCGCCACCACCGAGAAGGTGTGGACCCAAATAAGTTATAGGCCCGAGCAGGAAAAGGTGCGCTGAGAATCAGCGCAGAAGCGACCGCCGAAGCGCATGAGATCCACCGAATGCGACCTCGCGAGACTCCCATACTCACAAGGTGCCCCCCCTTGGGCAGGGGTCAAGGCTATCGGCGGCTCGGCGAGTCAGTGGCTAGCCGGCCGGTTGGGCTGCCGGATCCGGGCACGCTCTCGAATCGCGGGTTCTTCCCTGAGGCCCCGCACCGGCACTGCGCCCAGCGTAAGAAGTACGCCCGTGCCTCAGTAGCAGGAATAACCGCCGTCAACCACGAGGTTGGCGCCGGTGGTGAAGCTTGCGAGGTCGCCGGCCAGGTATGCCACCGCTCCGGCGACTTCGGTCGGCGTGCCGAGACGCTTGGTGGGGCTGCGGGCGAGCCACGCGTCATACCAGCCCTCGGGAGAAGTTCCCGGGGTCATATCGGTGGCGATATATCCCGGGCTGACGGCATTGACCCGGATGCCGAATTCGGCCCACTCACAGGCCAATGATCGAGTCAATTGGATCACGCCGGCCTTGGCGGCGTTATAGGCGACTTGTTCTTGGGGATAGTTGACAATCATTCCCGACATCGAGGCGGTGATGATGATCGAGCCGCCACGGCCCTGGTCGATCATGATGCGGCCTGCGGCCCGGGCGAAGAGGAAGACCGCATCGAGGTCGATCCAACACCTCGCGCCATTGCGCCAGCGAGGTCTCTTCCGCGGCGGAGCACCGGGAGATGCCGGCATTGTTGTGGACGATGTCCACCCCATCGAAGTCGGCGACGATGTGGGCGAAGAGGCTCGTCACGGCCTCCTCGTCGCGCAGGTCGGCGGCATACCCCCGCCCACGGCGCCCCTGCGCGGTGACCGCAGCGACCGCCTCGCTCGTGTCCAGGACATCGACGATCGCCACATCCGCCCCGCACTGTGCCAGCATCGCCGCGCTCGCCGCGCCGATCCCGCGAGCGCCGCCGCTGACGACGGCGACCTTCCCGGTCAAGGAAAAGGGGCCGGTCATGACGTCAGCGATAATCGGCCTCGGTCGCGGCGTCCTCGACGGCCTCGTCCGATGACTCGCGCTTGGCGGCGATCCGGCTCTCGACGCGGGTGCTCAGTTTTTCGACCGTGTCCTCGCGCAGGGGTCGCAGCGCAAAGAACGAGATCAGCATCGACAACAGCGCCGCGCCGACCAGCAACCACGGCTGTTCACTGCGATCGCGCAACCCGAGCAACCACAACAAGCCAAGGCATCCGAAAAAGATCAAGAAGCGCAGCAGGGTGTAGCGGACCACGGGTCAGACTCCCGAATAGCTGTGCTGGCCAACAAAATACATGTTGACGATGGAGTAGTTGATGATGATGCAGGCGAAGCCCGCCAGCGCGATATAGGTCGCCTTCTGCCGCGAGATGCCGGTGGTCGCCCGGGCATGGAGGTATGCCGCATAGACCACCCAGATGACGAAGGTCCAGACCTCCTTGGGGTCCCAGTTCCAATAGGACGCCCACGCCTGCCGTGCCCAGATCGCGCCGGCAATCAGGGTGAAGGTCCACAGCGGGAAGGCTATGACGTGCATCCCATAGGACAGCCGCTCGAGTTCGGCGGCCGGGGGCAGGACGCGCCGCAGCCGGCCCAGCCCGCTCTCGGAGTCCCCGTCGCGCGACTCGGCGCGGTCGATCAGCAGATATGCAAGCGCAACCATCGCCGCCAGGGTGAACACGCCGACCGAGATCGTCGCCACCGACACGTGGATCACGAGCCACGACGAGCGCAGCGAGGGCATCAACTGGGCGGCCTCGGTGTACCAGAAGGTGGTCGCCGAGCCGAGCATCAGCAGCACGGGAGCGGTGACGAAGGCGCCGAGCCAGTCCACATTGCGACGCAGGCCCCACGCACTGAAGGCCAGCAGCAGCACGAACGACGCCGCCGCAACGAACTCGTGCAGATTGCCCAGCGGCGGCCGGTGAACCGAGGCGCCGCGCAGGACGATCGACAGGCCGACGAGGAAGGTCGCCAGCCAGGTCAGCATGCGCGCCGGACCGGCGGCCCGCCGGGCCCGCAGCGTCGCGGCATCGTCCGCCGGCGGCCGCGACGCGGGCACATCACTCGCGACGCCGGAGCGCGCGCCCACCCCGACCGGTTCGCGCGTCGTGGCGGGACGGGCCGGCGCGGTCGAGGCGGCCCGGGCCAGATAGATGACATAGCCGAGCATCGCCAAGGTCAGCACCGCGAGCGCGGAATACAGGCTGACCAGCGAGTACTGCTCCAAAGTTTCCCTCGTCATAACTCTCGCATCCTCTCACGGAGCCACGCGCGCGGCCAGGCGCTCGAGGTGCTCCTGCAAACCACTTTCATCACCCTTGGCCAGGGCGCCGAGTTGCACGCGCGACCCACCGGGCACCGCGGTGACCCGCGCGAAGACCCGGCGGCGCTTGATCAGCAAGGACGCGATCAGGCCGGCGAGCGCCAGCAGCGACGACCACAGGGTGAGATCCTTTGCCGGGTCGTGCCGGATCGACAGGCCGGCCCAGCGCTGGATGGAGTGGAAGGTGATCGACCCTCGGTCCCCGGGCAACTCAACCGTCTCACCAGGCTTGATCCAGATGCGCAACGTCTCACCATTGGTGTCATTCACCTGCGTCATCTCGGTCGTGTTCAGGGTATAGACCGACCCCGACAACCCCCCGGGGTTCAGCTCCCCTTCATACAGCCCAAGGGCCAGCGCGGGATCCTTGGCGTCGGGGAAGATCGAGATCGGCCCCTCCTGCGCGGTGATGACGCCGGTGGGCAACAGATTGCCGAAGAATCCGAGTTCCTTAGGCAGCGCGCCGGGCACCTTGATCGCGCCGGGCGAGGTGTAGTTGTCATCGCGGGGCAAAAAGACCGTCGGCCCGGAATAGACCTCGACGCCCCGGGAGTCCTTGACCGTCACATCCGCGGCATACCCATTGCCGAGCAGGAAGATCGCCGCTCCGTCCATCTCCACGGGATGGTTGACCTTGAGCACCTGCTGTTCGCTCTTGGCGCCGGGCTTGGCCGTGGTGCGCAGGTATGCCGTGAAGTCCCGCGGTTGCCCGAACTGGCCATCGCCGGTGACCGTGTCCTCGAAGATGGCATCGAAGCGGTCCAGGGTCATCGAGAAGGGTGGCAGCGCCACGGTGTCGACCCGCGGGCCGGGGCTGAGGGTGTCGTAGTTGATCGCCGTATTGGAGAAGGTCTGCCCGACCGGGAGGATCACATCGCCCTTCCAGCCCCACACGTGCCCGATGGCGACCCCGACGATGACCCCGATCAGGGCCGTATGAAAGAGCAGGTTGCCGCTCTCCTTGCCATAACCGCTCTCGGCTGCGAGCGTCTGACCGTCGCGCACATCGACGCGATAGCGCCGGCCCAGGGCCGTGCGCACTGCCGCGAGCGCCTCGTCAGGCGCCAGGTCCACCTCCCGCTCCACATGGGCCGGCAGCCGTTCGAGATGGGCCGGCACCCGCGGCGGCCGGCCGCGCAGATGCCGAAGGTGGATGCGGGTGCGCGGCAGCACGCACCCGATCAGGCTGACCAGCAGCAAGAGATAGATCGCCGAGAACCACGGCGTGGCATAGACCTCGAAGAAGCCGAGCCGGTCCAGCACCGGCCCGAGGCTGGGGTGCCGGTCGATATATTCGGCCGTCCGGGTCGGGTTGATCGATCGCTGCGGCCAGATCGCCCCCGGCAGCGCGGCGACCGCGAGCAGCAGGAGCAGCAGCAGGGCCGTGCGCATGCTCGTCAGATTGCGCCAGGCCCAGCGCAGCCAGCCGACCGGTCCGAGCGTGGGCTGGACGATCGTCGGGGAGCCGGTCACAAGAACACCTCGAAGCCGTTGATGGCGTGCACCTGCAACCAGGACATGATCGCGCTCCAGCCGCCGGTCACCAGCAGCACGCCGATCGCGAGCAGGAGGACTCCCCCGCCGATGTGGATGGCCCGCATGTGCCGGCGCAGGAAGTGGTTGAAGCGGCCCGCCCGCTCCCAGGCACCCGCAATGGCGAGAAAGGGCAGCCCGAGCCCGAGGCAGTATGCCGAGGCGAGGGTCACCGCGCGCCCTACGCTGGGGTCGGTGGCCGCGGACATCGCCAGCACCGCCGCCAGGGTCGGCCCCGAGCAGGGGGTCCAGCCGATCCCGAAGACCGCCCCGAGCGCCGGGGCGCCGAGCAGCCCCATCCGGGGCCGCCATTGCGGGGCGAAGGTACGCTGCCGGCCGGCGCCGAGGAAGACCAACGCCATGAGGATGACGATGACGCCCCCGATCCGGGTCAGCGCCTGCTGGTGCTGCCAAAAGACGCGGCCGATGCCGGTGACGAAGAGGGCCATCGCGATGAAGACCGCGCTGAAGCCGGCGATGAAGAGCAGGGTGCCAAGCAGCACGCGGCTGCGGGCGGGGTCCTTCGCCGATCCCCCTCCGGCCGGGAGGGGCTGCGAGCCGGTCCCCGCGACATACCCCAAGAAGCCCGGGACCAGCGGGAGCACGCACGGCGAGGCGAACGAGAGCAGGCCGGCAAGGGCCGCGATCACGACGGCGAGCGGCAGGGCGCCGTTCGCCACCGTCTCGGACGCACTGGCGCTCAGGTGGGTCACGAGCCTGAGCTCTCCGCGGCGACATCCTCGATCATGCCGGTCAGGGTGGAGGCGGTGATCGGACCCGAGATCCGGGCGGCAATGCGTCCCTCCCGGTCCAGGATCAGGGTGGACGGCATCGCATTGGCCTTGCCCTGCAAGGTCAAGATCGCGGTGCCGCCGGGGTCGCTGAGGTTGGGATAGGGCAGCTTCCAGGCCTTGGCTTGCGAGCGCCCGGTCACCGCCTGCTCCCGGAAGTTGATCCCGACGAATCTCGCCTGCGCGGTGATGGCGGGGTCGCTGGAGACGGCGACCAGGTCCGGAGCCTCCTTGTCACACGGACCGCACCACGACGCCCAGACGTTGACGACGAGGAGCTTGTCGCGCTGGGACGTCGATTCCCACGAGGCCCCATCGAGGGTCGTCCCGGCGAGAGCCACCGGCTCGCCCCGGCGGGCCACGGGGATCAGCTCGGTCTTGCCGTCGCCGGCGATATAGCCCTTCTGATCGCCCTGCTTGGCCTCGTCCGCGATGGAGTTGTCACTGCACGCCGACAGCGCGATCGCCGCGAGCACCGCACCGGCACCCGCGAGGACCCTGCGTCGGGGGCTACTCACGCGCCAACGCTCGTGGTCTCGGTGGAGAGCAGGTGCTTGGCCGGCTCGGCATAGGACAGGGCCGTGATCTCAGGGCCGCGGAAAGCGATGGTGGTCACGGAGGCGAGCGAGCACTCGCGGCTGCGCGGGTCGTGCCACAGGCGGCGGCCCTCGACGGCGCTGCGCATCATCCAGATCGGCAACTGGTGGGAGACGATGACGGCCTCATGCCCGGCGGCGGCCTCGCTCGCGGCCTCGACCGCCGCGCTCATCCGCTCGACGATCTCGACATAGGGCTCCCCCCACGAGGGCTTGCGGACGTCATACATCTTGGAAAGGTTCTTGGGGCGCAACAGATTTGCCAGGCTGACCCGCTCGCCTTCGAAGGAGTTGGCAGCCTCCAGGACCCGGTCGTCGAGGGTCACCGGCAGGCCGAGCCGCTGCGCGAGCGGCGCCATCGTCTCTTGCGCCCGGGTTAACGGCGAGGAGACGAGATGGGTGATATCGCGCCCCGCGAGATGCCCCGCGACGACCTCGGCCATCGCCCGCCCGCGTTCGGAGAGGTGATAGCCGTCGAGGCGCCCATAGAGCACCTTCTGCGGATTGTGCACCTCGCCATGGCGCACGAGGTGGACCAGGGTGCGCTCGCTCATGGCGCGATTGTAGTAAAGGATTCTGAAGCAGCGGACGCGGCCCTGGGCAAGGCGGCAAGCACCCGCTCGATCGCCTGCTCGTCGTGGGCCGCGGAGACGAACCACGCCTCATAGGCGCTCGGCGGCAGGTGCACGCCCTGGTCGAGCATGCTGTGGAAGAAGGCGGCATAGGCGCGGCTGTCGGTCGCCTTGGCCCCGGCGTAATCGATGACCGGGCCCTCGCAGAAGAAGATGCTGAACATCGAGCCGGCCCACTGGATCGCATGCGGCACGCCCGCCTGGGTCAGCGCGGCGCCGGCCGCGCCGGCAATGGTGTACGCGACCCGGTCTAGGTGCGCATAGACCGCATCGGTGCACCCCCGCAAGCTGGCCAGGCCGGCGGCGGTCGCGACGGGATTCCCCGAGAGGGTTCCGGCCTGATAGACCGGGCCATCCGGGGCAAGGTGGGCCATCAGGGCGGCCGGTCCGCCGAAGGCGGCTGCGGGGAAGCCTCCGCCCATCACCTTGCCGAAGGTGAAGAGGTCGGGGGCGCCCTCGGCATACGGGCCCTCGAGGCCATACCACCCGGCGCGAGAGCAGCGGAAACCCGTCATCACCTCATCACTGATGAGCAGGGCACCGTGGGCACGGGTGATCCGGCGCAGGGCCTCAGTGAACCCGGGCAGCGGGGGCACCACGCCCATATTGCCCGGTGCGGCCTCCGTGATGACGGCGGCGATATTGCCGCCATCGGCGGCAAAGGCCGCCTCGAGCGCCGCAATGTCGTTGTAGGGCAAGACGATCGTCTCGCCAGCAGCGCTGGCCGGAACACCGGCGGAGTCCGGCAGGCCGAAGGTCGCCACCCCCGACCCGGCTGCGGCGAGCAGCGCATCGACATGCCCGTGATAGCAGCCGGCGAACTTCACCACGCGCGAGCGCCCGGTGATTCCGCGGGCCAGGCGCAGCGCGCTCATCGTCGCTTCGGTGCCGCTGGAGACCAGCCGCACCTGCGCCACCGGCTCGACCCGGGCGACGATCTCCTCCGCGAGCGCGACCTCGTTCTCGCTCGGGGTGCCATAGGAGAAGCCGCGAGTCGCCGCCTCGGTGACCGCGCGCAGCACGTCCGGGTGGGTATGACCGAGGATCATCGGCCCCCAGGAGCCGATCAGATCGACATACTCCCGCCCGTCGGCATCGGTGAGATAAGGGCCGCGGGCGCTGGTGATGAAGCGCGGCGTGCCGCCGACGCTGCGGAAGGCGCGGACCGGAGAGTTAACGCCGCCGGGGACCACGCGGCGCGCGCGCTCGAAGAGGGCCTCGGAGGCAGGGGCCGGCAAGGGGGTGACGGGCATACCCGCCAGTCTCTCAGGCCGAGGCGATGCCCTGGCGCGCAGAGTCGCCGGCCTGGCCGGGCTCGGCAAGGGCATCGCGCACCTTCTGCAGGGCGTTGCCCAGGGCAATGAACTCCGCCGGCTCCAAGACCTCGATCAGGTGCTCGCGCACCGAGGTGACGTGGCATCGGGCCATGGCATCGACATGCTCGCGTCCGGCATCGGTCAGCACCAACTCCACGCCGCGGCGATCATCGAGGCAGGCCTCGCGACGCACCCAGCCGCGCTTTTCGAGGCGGGCCGCCGTGTGGGTGATCCGGCTGCGAGATTGGACCACGAGGTCGGCCAGCGCCGACATGCGCATCCGGCCGTCGGCGGCCTCGGAGAGCATGGAGATCACTTCATACTCCGAGAGTTGGGTGCCGTGGTGGGCGAGATCGCGATCGAGCGCGACCTCCAACAATCGCGTCGCGCGCAGATAGGAGCGCCACGCCTGCTGCTCGGGTTCGGTGAGCCAGCGGGTGGTGTCCTGCGCTGCACCGCTGATCGTCGCGTCCATGTCAGCCCCCATTCTGCCAGCCGGAGGCACGAATCGTAGAACTCGCAATCACCCTCGATTTGACATTCGTGATGTTAGTTGAAATATTAAGGACGTACACGCAGCACTGAGCCACTCCCCCCAAAGGACGCACCGCATGAGCAAGATCTCCACCCTCCCCGCCGGCACCTGGAGCATCGACCCCGCCCACACCGAGGTCGGTTTCGTCGCCCGCCACCTGATGGTGTCCAAGGTCCGGGGCACCTTCGCCGATGTAGCCGGCACGGTCGAGGTCGCCGAGGATGTCACCGCGTCGAGAGTCGATGTCGTCGTCCAGATGGCCTCGGTCGAGACCCGCAGCACCGACCGCGATGCCCACCTCAAGAGCGCGGACTTCTTCGATGTCGAGAACTACCCGACGATGCGCTTCGTCTCCACCGCCTTCAATGGCAAGGAACTGACTGGCGACCTGACGATCAAGGATGTCACCAAGCCGGTGACCTTCGAGGTCGACTTCAATGGCGTCCAGAGCGACCCGTGGGGCAACACCAAGGCCGGTTTCGAGGCCGAGGCCGAGGTCAAGCGCGCTGACTGGGGCCTGACCTGGAATGCCGCCCTCGAGGGTGGCGGCGTGCTGGTCTCCGAGAAGATCAAGATCGTCCTCGACGTGCAATTGCTCAAGCAGGCCTGACCTGCGGCGCCTCTCGCGCCACCATCTCGGAGGCCGTCGCCCCTGCTCAGAGCAGGGCGGCGGCCTCCAGCGCGAAATAGCTCAGGATGATCTGCGCACCGGCGCGCCGGATACCGAGCAGCGACTCCATCATGACCCGCTCCCGGTCGATCCAGCCCCGCTCAGCGGCGGCGACAATCTGGGAGTACTCCCCCGAAATCTGGTATGCCGCCACGGGAACCGGTGAGTGCGTCGCCACCGCGGCGAGGATGTCGAGGTGCGGCCCCGCCGGCTTGACCATGACGATATCCGCGCCCTCGGCGAGGTCCTGGCCGAGTTCGCGCAGCGCCTCGGCCACCTCGCCGGCGGGATCTTGTTGGTAGCTCGCCCGGTCCCCCACGAGCGAACTCGCCACCGCTTCCCGGAAGGGCCCATAGAGCCCGGATGTGTATTTCGCGGCATAGGCGAGCAGCACCACATCGGTGAACCCCTCCGCATCCAGGGCGGCCCGCACGTGTCCGACCTGCCCGTCCATCATCCCGGACAGGCCGAGCACCTGGGCGCCCGCGCGCGCCTGGGCCAGGCCCATCGCGGCATACCGCGCCAGGGTGGCGTCATTGTCGACGCGGCCGGCGGCGTCGAGGACTCCGCAATGCCCGTGTGAGGTGAACTCATCCAGGCACAGATCGGTCATGACGACGAGCTCATCACCGACGGCATCCACCACGGCGCGGGTCGCGACATTGAGGATGCCGTCCGGATCGTCCCCGCCGCGTCCGAGCGGGTCCTTCGCCCGCGGGACGCCGAAGAGCATGATCGCGCCGAGGCCGGCATCGACGCACTCGCGCGCCTGCGCCACCAGCGAGTCGAGCGTATGTTGAACAACCCCCGGCATCGCGGCGATCGGTTGGGGCGCATCGATCCCCTCGCGGACGAAGACGGGCAGCACCAATTGCGCCGGATGCAGACGGGTCGCCGCGACGAGGCGCCGGATCGGCGCGCTGGAGCGCAGCCGGCGGGGGCGCATCACGGGGAAGCGAGCACTCGGCATACTCAAGCCGGCGCCGGTCACGAGCGGGCCCGGCGGCGCGCGGAAGCCCGGCGCTTCTCACTCGGCCGGCGCAGCACCTCACCCGCCGCGGCCGCGGCGGCAGCCCGGCCCCGCCCGAAGTCGGCCAGCGCTGCGATGAGGGCGGGGACGCTCGCCTCGGGCGCGAGGACATCGACGCGCAAGCCGTGCTCCTCCGCGGTCTTGGCCGTCGCCGGACCGATGCAGGCAACAATCGTCGAGGTATGCGGCTTGCCCGCGATCCCGACGAGATTGCGGACCGTTGAGGAGGAGGTGAAGACGACGGCGTCGAAATCGCCGGCCTTGATCGCCTCCCGGATCGCCGGAGCTGGCGGGGCAGCCCGCACGGTGCGATAGGCCGTCACCGCATCGACGCTCCAGCCGAGGTCCTCCAGGCCCGCGACGAGGGTGTCGGTGGCGATATCGGCACGCGGCAGGAAGACCTTGTCAATGGGGTCGAGGTCGACGTCATATTCCGGCCACTCCTCGACCAGACCACGCGCCGAGCTTTCGCCCGAGGGCACGAGATCCGGGCGGATGCCCCACGCGCGCAAGGCATCTGCCGTCACGCCCCCGACGGCGGCCACCTTCAGGCCGGCCATCGCGCGGGCGTCCAGTCCCAGCTCCTCGAATCGCTCCCGAACCGCCTTGACCGCATTGACCGAGGTGAACCCGATCCATTCGTAGTCGCCGGTGATCAGGCCATGGATCGCCTTGTCCATCTGGTGGCGCGTGCGCGGCGGCTCGACGCTGATCGTCGGGACCAGGCGCGCGCTCGCGCCATGGTCAGCCAGCATCCCCAGGACCGGCATGGCCTGATCGAGAGTGCGCGGGATCAGCACCTGCCAGCCGAAGAGCGCCTTGGACTCGAACCAGGTCAGGTGCTCGTGCAGGGCGACCGTCGGGCCGAGGATGGCGAGGGTCGGGAAGTCCAGTCCCGCAACAGCTTTCGCGGCCGTGCGCAACTCGCAGAGGTGGGTGCGCTGCCTGGTGGTCGTGCCATGCTCGGTCAGCGCGACCAGCGATTTCGGATCGCGGCCGGCGCTGAGCAGGCCGGCGAGACCGGCGGCAAGGTCGGCGGCGACGCCGAGCAGGACCACCGTGACGGCCGGGTCGATGTGCGCGGCATACTCGATGCTCCGATCGCCGGGGGCCACGACGTGGACCGAGGCGACATCGGCGGAGGTGACAGGGATGCCAGCATAGGCAGGGACGGCGGTGGCGGCGCTGACTCCCGGCACGATGTCGATGGCGATGCCGGCCTTGCGGCAGGCCAGCGCTTCTTCCGGCAAGCCGTGGAAGGTGCAGGGATCACCGTCCATGAGGCGCACGACGACCCCACCTGGGTGAGCCTGGGCGGTGGTGACGACCAGCTTGGCCCGCGAGGCGTGAGTCAACGGCTGACCAGGCGTGCCGTGCGAGGCATCGATGATGACGACATCAGCGGGCGCATAGGCACGCACCAGCTCAAGACTGGTCAATTGATCGGTGACGATGGCGGCGGCGCCGCGGAGCGCGTCGGCCGCGGCGACGGTCACCAGCCGGGGGTCACCCGGGCCGGTGCCGACGAAGGCCACGCGGGCAGCCGGGCGCACCCGGCTCGACGAGGTGGTCGCTGGGCTCACAGATCAGTCTTTCGTCGCGTCGGTCACGGGCGTGGGTTCGATGCCGGGGGCACCGGGCCTCGGGATGCGGGCCTGCGCCGCGCCATCCTTAAGCAAGATCTGCGCGAGGGCCCGCGCGAGACCTTCGGGGTCATCTGCCGGGCCATGTAGGGAGCGGCGCAATTCCACGCTGCCGTCCCGGCTGCCGACGAAGGCTCGCAGGGACAGTTCGAGGCCATCTTCGCTGTCGACGACTTCGCCGAGGACACCGACCGGTGCGATGCACCCGGCCTCCAACTCGCGCAGCACCGTGCGCTCGGCCGTCGTGCACAGGCGGGTGTCCGGGTCATCGATCTCGCGCAGGATGGCGATCAATTGGTCATTGTCCGCGCGGCATTCGATCGCCAAGGCACCTTGCCCGGCGGCCGGCAGCATAACGATCGGATCCAGGACCTCGGTGGCCCGCTCGGCCAAGCCCAGGCGCCGCAAACCGGCCCGGGCGAGGATCACCGCATCGAGGGCCCCCGAGGCGACCAGCCCGATCCGCGTCTCCACATTCCCGCGGATCGGCGTGATCTCCAGCCCGAAATCGAGGGCGCGCACCTGAACTTCGCGCCGGGGCGAGCCAGTGCCGACCCGGGCACCGGGCGGCAGCTCACCGAGCGTCAACCCGTCCCGGGCGATGACCGCATCGCGGACATCCTCACGCGCGGGGATCGAAGCGATGACCAAGCCGGGCTCGGGCGCGGTCGGCAAATCCTTCAGCGAGTGCACGGCGAGATCCACCTCGCCGCGACGCAGCGCCGCACGCAGGGCCGAGGCGAAGACCCCGGTGCCACCGATCTCTTCCAGGGGGGCATTGGAACGATCGCCCTCGGTCACGATCTCGACGAGTTCGACCTCGTGCCCGCGCGCGCGCAGCAGCTCGGCGACGTGGGTGGACTGCGTGGTGGCCAGCCGGCTGCGCCGGGTGCCGAGTCGCAAGGCGATCATCGGCTGCCCACCCCCTCGCCCGATCCGGCACTGGGACCGTCGCCGAAGGGTGGTGGCGCCGAGACCGTGGCGACCGTCTGCGGGTCGAGGGCGAAGAGTTCGGCCAGGGCATCCGCATACGCCCCGAACTGCCCGCTGGCGGCGAGCTCCTTGACGCGCACCGTCGGGGCGTGGAGGAGCTTGTCGACCAGGCGGCCCATCGCGATCTCGACCTCACGCCGCTCCCCATCCGCGAGATGGGGGGTGCGGGCAAGAAGCCGCGCGAGTTCGGCCTCCAGGACATCGCTGGCCCGGGCGCGCAGCGCCGCAATCGTCGGCGCCGCGGCCTGGGCGGAGCGCTCGGTGAGGTATGCCGCGACCTCGCCCGTGACGATATCCGTCGCCGCCTGGACCTGCGGCCCGGTGTCGCTGACCGCGATCACCGCCCCGAGGTGTTCGAGCCCGAGGCGGGTCACGCCCGGCAGCCGGCCCACCTCGTGGGCGATATCGTGCGGCATGGCGAGGTCGAGATAGACCTGCGCCCTCGTGCCATCGGGGTCCCTCGGGACATTGTCCGCGGCGTCGACGGATGGCACGCGGGCGCTCTGCGCAGCGGCGACCGCGGCCTCGTCGATGACGACGCCCGGGGAGCCGATGCACGAGATGACGACATCGGCACGCACGAGGGCACTCCGGAGTTCGGCGAAGCGCAAGGCCTCGCCCCCGACGCGCGCGGCCAGCGCCGCTCCACGGGCGAGAGTGCGATTGACGATGAGGAGTTCCCCGGCGCCAGCGCGCTGAGCGGTGGTGGCGGCGAGGGAGGCCATCGCCCCCGCCCCGACGATCAGAACGGTGCGCTGCCCCAGGGGGCCGAGCACCGGCTCCGCAGCCCGCAGCCCGGCATCGACGAGCGAGCCGGAGACCGCGGAGATTGCGGTGTCGGTGTGCACGCGCTTGCCCACGCGCAGCGCACGCTGGAACAGGGTGTTGAGTGACGGGCCGACAACCCGCTCCTCTTGGGCCTCATGCAAGGAGGTGCGCAATTGCGCGCGGATCTGGCTCTCTCCCAACGCCATCGAGTCCAAGCCGCCGGCGACGCGGAAGGCATGCGCGATCGCCCGGTCCTCGAAATGGACCGCCAGCCGCTCGGTCAACTCGGTCCGGGAGATGCCAGCGATCTCCTCGAAGGCATCGGTGACCGCCGCGACCGCACCGTGGAAGGTGACCGCCTCGGCATACACCTCGGTGCGATTGCACGTGGACACCACGACGGTTTCGGCGATGTGCTCGTGACCGGCCAGGCTCGTGGCCAGCCGGCGGCGGGCGGCGCTGTCTAGGCTGATCCGCTCGAGCAGGGCGAGCGGCGCATTGTGGTGGGACAGACCCATGACCAGCAAACTCATGGCGCCACCTGCGCCAGGTCGACGGCGAGGGCGCGCCGCTGCTTGTGGAAGGCGAGGATCTGCAACTCACCCGCGAGCTCAACCGGGCGGACATCGACATGATCCGGCAGGGCCAGTGTGCCGCCCGCGAGGTTGAGAATGGAGGTGACACCGGCGGCGACCAAGAGGTCGGCGACCTCGGCGGCGGCCGACTGCGGGGTCGCGATGACCCCGATCGCATCGCGGCCGGCCACGACCGCGGGCAGGTCGATCAGGGCGCGGATGGTCAGTTCCCCGACCTGCTCGCCGATCACGGTGGGGTCGGCGTCGAAAAGGCCCGCGACCTGGAAGCCGCGGGTGACGAACCCGCGGTGCCCCGCGAGGGCTCGGCCGAGGTGACCCATGCCGACGATGACGACGGCCCAGTCCCGCGTCATCCCGAGTTCTCGGGAGATCTCCAAGGAGAGGTGCTCGACGTCATACCCGACGCCCCGCACGCCATAGGTGCCGAGGTGGGAGAGGTCCTTGCGGACCTTCGCCGACTGCACGCCCGCGGCGGCGGCCAGCTCTTCGGAGGAGGTGTTGTGCACCCCGCGCTCGGCCATGCCGGCGAGCACCCGCAGGTATGCCGGGAGCCGAGCAACGGTCGCCTCGGGCACGCCGCGGCGACGCAACTCGGTTGCCGGCACGTCTCGCCTCCTTTGTCGGCCGCGCGGTGGGGTGAATCGGTGGCGCGCGCGCCGACCGGCGTCAGCAGGCGCACCTGATCCGCACATTACGCGCTTGTGAACGTGGGCACAAAGTAGGCAGGGCAGGCTTGCGCCGCACTCAGCCACGCGCGCGCAGCGCCGCCTCCAGACGGGCCGGGTCGATGCGCCAATAGTCGTGGACCTGGCCGTCGATCAACGTGACGGGGATCATCTCGGCATAGGCCTCGAGCAGGTCCGGATGATCGAGAATGCAGACCTCCTCAAACGCCACCTCGGCGCGATCCGCGGCGGCCTGCAGGACCGGGCGGACGGCGTCGCAGAGGTGACAGCCCGGCTTGCCGATGAGCGTGAGCGGCGTTGACGCCCGCCAGCTCGCCGTCTGCGGGGTGGTGTCCGCCATCGCCGCGCGCTTAGAAGAAGACCGAACGACGCCGGGCGAGCAGCGAATAGATCGTCTGCTGTACCGTCTCGCGCACCCGGTCGGTGAGGTCGAAGACCACCATCGGGTCATCGGCCGCGTCCGGCTTCAGGTGCGCGGTCTCGATCGGCGCCCCGAATTCGATGATCCATTTGCTCGGCAGGGGCACCATGCCGAGGGGGCCGAAGTGCGGGAAGAGTGGCGTGACCGGGAAATAGGGCAGGCCGAGGACCCGCGCGACCGGCTTGAGGTTGGCGAGGATCGGATAGATCTCTTCGGCTCCGATGATCGAGCACGGCACGATCGGCGCACCCGCGCGGATCGCGGCCGAGACAAAGCCGCCGCGGCCGAAGCGCTGCAATTTGTAGCGCTCCGAGAAGGGCTTGCCGACGCCCTTGAATCCCTCCGGCCACACACCGACCAGCTCGCCGTCCGCGAGCAGGCGGTCGGCATCGGCATTGGTGGCCAGGGTGGCGCCGCCCTTACGGGCGATCGTTCCGAGGCCGGGAGTGCCGAAGACCAAGTCCGCCCCGAGTTCGCGCAGGGCGCGGTGGGCGGGATGCTGGTCGCGGATCGCAACCGTGGTCATCAACGAGTCGATGGCGACGGTCCCGGAGTGGTTGGCGACGACCAGCGCCCCGCCGGTGGAAGGGATGTTCTCGATGCCGCGCACCTCGGTGCGGAACCAGCCATAGAAAAGCGGGCGCAGCAGGGGCAGCAGAATGTTGTCGGCGAAATCCTCGTCATAACCATAGGCGTCGACGACATAGTCGCCGGTCAGCCGACGACGGATAAAGGCGAGGGCCTCGGCCACCCGCAGTTCCGCTTCTGCCCGGGGTATGCCGAGGGCCGTGGCCACCGCGCTGGCGACCGCCTGCGCGAGGTCGACGAGCGCGGACAGATCCGCCGGCGTCGGGCGCACATTGGGCTCCCCCTCGCGCACGACATGCAATTGCGGGGTGGAGCTGGAGCCGGCGCGCGCCGTCGCGACCCGCTTGGCGGGTGTGCGCGGCGACGTAGCGGGCTCCGGGCGCGTCGCGGGGGCACCGGCGGGACGCGTCGCCGCGGCGCGCGTCGTGGCGGATGGCCGCTGCGTGGCCGGCCCGGCGGTTTCGGACAAGAGGGGGGTGGAGCGGCGGCGAGCGCGCTCACCGGAGGCGCGGGCGGCACCCGCGGCGACGGAGGATCGGCGCGGGGAGGCCCCGGCACTCGTGGACTTGGCCATCACAGATCACGCCCGATCGGCACGGCAGCAGCGAGGTTGGAGACCTTCAAGCCGGTGTCCTCGATCACGCGCGCCATGCCGTGCAGCGCGGAGTCGAGGGGGCGGGGCACGGCATACACGAAATCCTCGAAAGCTTCGCGGGTCGTGAAGGCCGGCTCGAAGCCGAGCGCGTCGCGCATCCGGGTGGTGTCGAGCCCGCGGCCGTGCACGAGCAGATCGAGTTGCTCCGGAGAGAAATCGATCAGGCCGGTGCGCTTGAAGATCCCCGAGAGTCCCCGGCTGGCCGGGGAGGGGATGGCGACGAAGGGCCGGCCGGTCAAGGCGACTGCCTGGGAGACGGTGATGATGCCGTCGCCGGCGACATTGACGGTGCCGGCCGGCTCGGACATCGTCGCGGTGACCATGGCCAAGGCGACATCGTCCTCATGGACGAACTGGAGCCGCGCATCCCAGCCGAGCGGGATCGGGATCACCGGCAGCCGGAAATAGTCCGTCATCGCGGTCTTCATCCGCGGCCCGATGACATTGGCCAGCCGCAACATCGTGATGCCCACATCGGGGCGGCGGCGGGCGAAGCCACGGACATAGGCCTCGACCTCGACCGAGTCCTTGCCGAAGCCGACATTGGGCAGCCGCTTGGCGGCCATGTCCTCGGTGAACATCGCCGGATCGCGGTGCGAGGAGCCATAGACCCCGGCCGTGGACTTGACCACGAGCCGCTGCACGGAGGCCGCTTTCTGGCACGCCGCGAGCAATTGCATCGTCCCAATGACGTTGATCTCTTTTTGGGTCGCGCGCCCGCCCGACGCGATCGGGGTGGCGATGACGCCCATGTGCACCACGGTGTCCACCGCGCTGGCCTCGATGATCTTGCCGATCATCGGGCTGCGGATGTCCGCGCGCAGGAACTCAGCGCGCCCGATCGGATGCGGCGGCGGTATGACGTCCACCCCGATGATCCGCGTGGGGCCACCCTCGACCTGCGTGTGTGTACGGGTGCGGGGGCCACCGAGATAGCGCGAGACTCCGGTGATCAGTACGACATCAGGCATAGCAGCAGGCTGGCGCCTACTTCTTGTTGCGGCGCTGGTGACGCGTCTTGCGCAGCAACTTGCGGTGCTTCTTCTTCGCCATCCGCTTGCGGCGCTTCTTGATCACAGAACCCATGTCGAACCTTTGGTGGTCGAGAACGAAAATGTCGAGCCGGTGTGCCGGCACCTCGCAGAGCCACCCGTGAGGGAAGAGCGCGAGGCTAGTGACGGGTCAGCTTAACCGCCCGGACGAGGCGGGCCCAAACCCGTGACGCCGCGCCCCGATCAGGCGGTCTCGATGTCGGAGGACTTCAGGTAGGCATCCACGGCGTCTTCGGGGACGCGGAAGGATCGGCCGACGCGGATGGCGGGGAGGTCGCCGCCGTGGACCATCCGATAGACGGTCATCTTGGACACACGCATGATCGACGCCACCTCGGCCACCGTGAGGAAGCGGACCTCGGAGAGTTGCCGGTCGGCAGACATAGACACCTCGACATTCTGCGATCCCGTAGCGCCGGGCATCCCGCCCGACGGACTCCCAACGTGGATCGTCGAGAGCAACCATAGGGGCTGTTGTGACCTGTGGGAAGTCGGGCGGGTCACGATGACGTGACGTGGGCGACAAAGTCCAGGCGACACGCCGCGTCAGTCGTACCAGATGTCCAGCCCGTGATGGGTGAACGTGGCCTCGCGGGTGGCCATCACGGCCCGGTCCACGGGGCTGTGGGGGTTGTATCCCATCGACCAGGGCTGGACCCAGATGGGGGCTTCCCCCGGCGGCAGATCCCCCATCCGCGCGGGACCGGGGCGGCCGGTGAGGGACTCGACATACGCGCGCCAGGCCTGCGGGGTCGCGGTGTCGACCGCGATGGGCGTGTGCATGGCGATCGCGGTCAGGTGCGCCCAGGCGCGCGGGACCACATCGATCACGGAGTAGCCGCCGCCCCCGAGGGCGACCCACTTGCCCTCACTGACGTCGTGGGCGAGGTCGTGCAGATCGAGAGCGGCCTGCCGTTGCGCGTCTACGGTCAACACCAGATTGGCGAGCGGATCGTCGGCGTGGGTGTCCGCGCCGTGCTGAGTGATCAGCACCTGCGGGCGGAAGGCGCGCACGATGGGCAGGATGCTCGATCGCAAGGCCCGCAGCCAGGCACCATCGGTGGTGCCGGGCGGGAGGGCGACATTGACGGCATACCCCTCGCCGCGACCCTCCCCGATATCGCGCGCCCAGCCGGTCCCCGGGAAGAGCGTGCGCCCACTCTCGTGGATCGAGGCCGTGAGCACCCGCGGATCATCGACGAAGAGCGCCTCGACGCCATCCCCGTGGTGGACATCGACGTCGACATAGGCGATGCGCTCCACGCCCTGGTCGAGCAGATAGCGGATCCCCGCGGCGATGTCGTTGTAGATGCAAAAGCCCGCGGCGCGGTCGCGCATCGCGTGGTGCATGCCGCCGCAGAAGTTCACCCCGTGCGTGCTCTCCCCCGTCCACACCTGGCGACACATCTCGACCGTGCCGGCGACGATCCGGGCGCTCGCCTCGTGCATTCCGGCGAAGGCTGGGTCGTCATCGGTGCCGAGCCCGTATGCCGGGTCCGCCAGCGCCGGGTCGGCGGAGGCCGCCTTGACCTTCTCGATATAGCCCCGATCATGGACGGTGGCCAGGACGTCGTCATCGGCGATGGGCGGGCTGACGATATCGGTCTGCGTGATCACTCCCAGGTCCAGGGCGAGCCGGGCCGTCAGATCCAGCCGCAGGGGTGCCATGGGGTGGGTCGGACCGAAGTTGTATGCCGTGAAGCCCGGATCCCAGATCACGCGCGCCTGTGCGACCATGCTCCGCACGCTATCGCGTCATCGCTCGCCCGAGGTCAGGGCGCCATGATCGGGAAGGAACCGCAGGCAGATGGGCAAGAAACAACAGGACGTCTTGGTCATCGGGCTGGGCCGCTTCGGGGCGGCGGCGGCGATCGAATTGAACCGTTTGGGCCATCGCGTCACGGCCCTGGAGAAGGACTCGGGGATCGCCGAGTCCTATCTCGGCAAGGTCTTCAAGGTCGTGCACGCCGATGCCAGCCTGCCGCGGGTGATGGCGGATCAGAAATGCCAGAACTTCTCGGTCGCCATCGTCGCGATCGGCTCCTCGGTGGAATCCTCGGTGCTCGCCGCGGCAAATCTCGTCGATGCGGGCGTTGCGCACATCTGGGCCAAGGCCCTCTCCCCCGAGCACGCGCGGATCCTGGACCGGATCGGGGTCAATCACCTGGTGCTGCCCGAGGCCGAGACCGGACGCCGCGTCGCGCACCTGGTGGGTGGCAGCCTGCTGGATTACATCGAGTTCGACGACGGCTTCGCCATTGTCAAGATGGCGCCGCCGTCGGAGACCGTCGGGTTCACCTTGACCCAGAGCGCGGTGCGCTCGAAGTATGGCGTGACGATCATCGGCGTAAAATCGCCCGGCCGCGATTTCGTGCACGCCATGCCCGACACGAAGGTCAGCGCCCATGACACGCTGATCGTCGGCGGCCCCACCCACCTGATTGAGCGGTTCGCCGCGCGCCCCTGACCTGGCGCCCCGGGTCCCAGGGATCGCTCAGTGCATGACGCCGCGGTCGGCGGTGAGGGAGAGCACCATGGCGATCTCCTCCTCGTCGTCATTGCCTTGGCTCACGCGCATCGGGCGACGCCGGCCGGTGGGCCGGAAGCCGAAGCTGGAGGCGAAGGCGACGGCGCGGCCATTGTCCGTGCCGACCCAATACGCGATGCGCTGATAGCCATCATCGGCGGCCTGCTCCGAGGCGGAACGCACGAGGGTTGCGGCGACACTGCGACCGCGCCAGCTCGGGTGCACCCACAGCCCGAAGATCTCGGCGGTGTTCTCGGCATCCTCGAGGACCCCGACGCCGACCGTGCCGACCTGCTCGTCCTCGACCTCGGCGAGCAAGCGCTGCGCGCGACGCATCCGCAGCCGCCAGAAGTCCTCGTCGTAGTCGAGTTCCTGCTCGTGAGTGGCCACAAATGCTTCCGGGGATTCCGCGAGCGCCGCCAGCCTGATGCTGCGGAAGCTCCCCCAGTCCTCCTCGGTCAACGAACGCACGCGGATTTCAGTCATGAGCACATCCTGGCACGTCCGGCAGGGTGTGCGTCCACCGGCCGGGGCAATCACCAAGCGTTCACCTTGGCGGATTCACGCCCCGGCCAGTTCGGCGGAGCGGCGCGCGGCGGCTTCGATGGCGCTGACAAAGGCGGCGCGAACCTTGTGATCGTCCAGGGTGCGCAAGGCCGCTGCCGTGGTGCCGCCCGGGGAGGTGACTTGCTCGCGCAGGACCGTGGGATGGGTGCCGGTCTCGCGGATCATGGTGGCCGCGCCATACAGGGTCTGAATGGTCAGTTCGCTCGCCGTCGCGCGGGGCAGGCCGAGCACGACACCGGCCTCGATCATCGCCTCGACGACATAGAAGACATAGGCCGGGCCGGAGCCGGAAATGGCGGTGACCGCATCCTGATAGGACTCCGGGACCTCGATCGCGCGTCCGCACGAGCGCAGCAGCGACATTGCCTCCTCCATCTGCGCGTCGCTGACGTGGGCGCCCCGGCTCAGGGCGGCCATGCCCTGATCCACCAGCGCGGGAGTGTTGGGCATGACCCGGATCACCGGGGTGGCCTCGGGCAGCAGGTGAGCAATCGCCGTCGTCGGGACCCCGGCGGCGAGGGAGACCACGAGATTGCCGGGCGCGACCTCGCCGGCGATCTCGGCCAGCAGGCTGGTCATGTCCTGGGGCTTGACCACGAGCATGAGGACGTCGGCGACGGCCGCGGCGGCGGCATTGTCGAGGGCCCGCACGGCATACCGGGACTCGAGCTCCGCGATCCGCTCGGGGCGGCGCTCGGTGATGACGAGGTCATCGGCGGAGCGACCCGAGCGCAGGAGTCCGGACAGCAAGGTCTCGCCCATCACTCCGGCACCGAAGATGGCGATGGTCATGGGGTGGTCCTATCCACGAGAGAGCAGCGAGCGGACGAACAGCATCGCATTGGCCGGGCGTTCGGCCATCCGGCGCATCAAATATCCGTACCACTCCTCGCCATAGGGGATGTACACCCGCATCTGGTGACCCCGGTCGGCGAGGCGGCGTTGCTCGTCGGGCCGCACGCCATACAGCATCTGGAATTCGAAGCT
>RRZT010236622.1_pt1 | contig 21126 bp, 18 predicted proteins | sample 2165551 | NCBI WGS metagenome assembly RRZT01 (sample SAMN10456910, study PRJNA506462) | wastewater metagenome | biome: wastewater; feature: sludge; material: wastewater sludge; isolation source: wastewater sludge with Escherichia coli K12::gfp cells carrying plasmid... | place: USA: Moscow, Idaho... | reverse complement strand
GCCCTGCGCACAGGTTTTAGCAGAGGTGAGGTTCAGGGTGTGCTGGAAGAATATACCCATGAGATGCTTTTGCGCATTTCGGAAGGTTATAATGTGGAATGGGGTACTTTGGGAACTTTATCGCCTAAATTAAAGGCCAAACGTCAGGTTATGGCAAAAAGTGAGATCCGGTCGCCATCCATTTCAATGTCGGGACTTAATTTTAAAGGCTCGGCCTGTTTGTCGAGGCGTTTAAGATTCGACCTGGAAAGGGCAGAATATGGCTTTAACAATTCGAAGCCCTACGGAGCTATTTATCTCAGGAAGTTACTGGATCAGTACCTGGATGAGAATCCGTACATCAAACGAATCGACTATTCCAAACTTACAGGTCAACTAAAGAATAAGGCTATACAACAGCTGAACGGGTATGTGGAGCAAGGGGTACTTATAAAGTTGGGCAGAGGCAATCAAACGGAATACAGACGGGCCCCGCAACCGGCAGCCGGCGAAAAATAATGACAGGTGACAGATGCCGGTGATCCGTCACCTTGCATCTGTCACTCCTTGTTTCCCCATGAACAAAGGGTTCTGACCCTAAAAGTGAGAAGTGGTAGATAAAAATTGGATTATTTGAAAATTACAAAATTTCGATTAACTTTGTAAGAGCTTATATAATAGCATTTTCCCTATGGAAAATAAGATAAACGACAATATATTGTTTCTTACTGGCAAAATAATTATTTAACGAACTATTGATATATGATGAAGCGAGTTCGCCTGCTTTCACCGTTACTGATGTTCTTATTTATTTTCTCCTTTTGCTCACAAAAGGAGCACACATCCGTGTTGGAAGAAAGCAACGCACCCGATTCCATATCTGACTCCATAACCACCGCCCCGCCAGCACCCATTATAATCGTCATCGAAAAGGAACTGCTTTACAACGAGCATGCACTGGCCGATGAATACCCTTACAAAGATACGGTCCGGAGTTTCCAATGGGACAAGATCCGCGACCTGCTGTATCTCCTGGACTCGGTCCAACAGGGACAAAACAATTGGGCCATCCTGCAAAACTACAAGAATAGGAATGGCGAAGCCCCGCTGGTCAAACAATACAAACGCAACGTCTACAAGCGCATAACAGACATGCAGGGAGTAGAGCGTTTTCAATCCGTTCCCCTGTTTCATCCCGCTGATACGGTAACCGGAGAACGTTACGGGCGCGACGGATCGCCAGTCAGATACATCGGAGAAGAAGGCGGTTTAGCACGTGTACGTCCCCTGTGCTCAGACGAAGAGTGGCTGGTCCCCAAAAAATACGTCAAAGTGATTGGTGACACCATCACTTTCAGCCATGCCGTTTTTGTTGATCGGCTCAACCAGAATATCGCCACGTTGGAAAAAATCGGCTCAAAGTGGCTGGTACGCAGCATGAATCCCATAACCTCCGGCTTGCACCGTCCCCCATACGCTCAGGAAACTCCGTTAGGAATTTTTCTTATTCAGGAGAAGAAGCAAAAGATGATATACCATGAAGACGGTTCTACCGAAATAGGAGGCTTCGCTCCCTGGGCAAGCCGTTTTACCAACGGCGCTTACCTGCATGGCATACCTGTGAATGTACCTCGCACGGCCCTGATCGAGTATAGTCCGAGCCTGGGCACAACGCCTCGTTCGCACATGTGTGTGCGTAATGCCACCTCACATGCCAAATTTATATACGAATGGGCGCCGGAAGAAAAAACAATAGTTTTTGTACTGGAATAGGTTGTTGCACAGAATAATAGTATATCTTTGCACACGTAATTTTTTTTTTATGTATAGATTTGTATTGTTTTTATTGTTTTTACTGACTCCAGTTCATTTCTCCTCAACAACTTCCTGGGTAGAAGCCGCCGACAACAAATTGTCCGGCAGCATGCAGTTGTATATGGATATGCAGTTGTCCGACCGGGTGAGTTACCCAGCTTTTGAGCAGGCGCTTTCCGGCTACGAAAAGATCGCGCACCGGAAAAATATCATGACGCTGATCGACTTCACTAAACCGTCCTCGGAAGAACGTCTTTTCGTATTGGATATGGATCGGCGCTGTTTATTGTATTCCTCTGTTGTCTCGCACGGCAGGAACAGCGGCGCCAATTATGCCACTTCCTTCTCCAATAAGACGGGCTCGTATCAAAGCTCCCTCGGATTTTATGTAACCGAGAACACCTACAACGGGAAAAACGGTTACTCCCTTATCCTCGACGGACTGGAAAAAGGGTTCAACGACCGGGCTAAAGAGCGCGCCATTGTGATCCACGGAGCCGCCTATTCCAATCCTTCGGTAATTGCCAATACAGGAAGGTTAGGCCGCAGCCAGGGGTGTCCGGCACTACCCGAAGCAGTCAGCGCCAAAATCATCGATGCCATTAAAGGCGGCAGTGTATTGTATATCTATGCCGATAATTCCGAGTATGCCCAGAAAAGTGACTTCCTGAACACAAACAGCTGAGTTTGTCCGCATTGATTTGTTGGTTGATTTTGTATATCGCAGGTTTATCTTTTCATGGCTTGCGCTTTCATCTCCTGCGGCATTTTTTCAATGGCGTAGCGAAGGGCTGTTCTGGGCATCGTGGTCTTGTATTTTATTACAAAATCAAGAACTTCTGTCTGGTAGGCTTGGCTTGCTGCCTTCAACATCCAACCGTAACCTTTTTGCACCAAATCGTCTTTATCCGCAAGTAGTAGCACGGCTATTTCAAAAATGTCGTTCAGGAATAATCCTTTCCGTGCCGGAATTATCAGCGTAACGGCTGCCGCGCGACGCATCCAACGGTTTTCGAAAGTTGCCCATTCTTTCAGTTTAGACAGAAATTGAGGATACATTTCAATAAACTCCCCAACAGTGTGATTACATAAAGTATCGCAAGATGCCCAGTTATCTACATAGTTTTGCACCCAACGCTCGAAGACTTCAAAATCGGACGGCTCAAATTTCTTACAGATGGCATACGACCAACTGCAGGCAATAAACGATTCTTCCAGCATGCCAGAACGCCAAAGCTCTTCGCATAAATCAAAGACTTCTTGTTTGGATTTACTTTTTATTTCGGAGAGGAATGCGCTGCTTATTTTATTAACAACCGGCACTTTTACACCATAAGCAGTAATTTGCTCTTTGAAGAAATGCTGCGCAGTATCCAGGGTTTTCTCGTCTACACTATTTTTAAGTTCCAAACGAACCTGTTCAAGAATTGAGTTTTTCATGCCATTCAACAGTTATCATAAACATCCAATGATGTTTACGTGCTTTTGCCGTATTTTCATCATATAGAATACTGACACAAAAATAGCCAGAAATTAAATGAATGACAAATATTATTAACAAATCCGTATTTTTAGCTGTAACGAAAAAGCTAACTCAATTATCACTTATTAACTTATTATATTTTTGGTTTATAATTTATTACTTTATGTTTGCAATTAGTTAATCTATTCTTAAAAAAATAGATTCAGTGTCACTAATCCATCTCACTAATAATACTTATTACCTATGAAACAGAAGCTATTTTACTTCCTTTTAATTTTACCACTTTCACTTCTTTCATGCGGAAACGATGAAGCTAATCCTGATGATTATCACCATCCCTATGGTTATATGGAAGGGACATTCCCCGACGCAACATTAGGTCGAAATTTAATTCTGGTAATAAACGGTGATACGCTGGAAAACAAGAAGGTTCAATTTGTCTCCAGGGGCAGTTCAGAAAAACCGCAAGCTGTTTTGACGTTCTTAAACATAATAAATGGTGAAGCAAAAACCGAAATTATATCAGACCTGACAAAAACAGTAAATCCGAACAACATTGAATTGACAAGACTAAAGTTTGAAGGTGTTTATACTACAAAATCGCGTTCTGTAAAATATTCGGGATATGTAGAACCGATGGTACTATCTTTAAATCTGGAAGAATAAAAGATGGAATTAAGTCTGTTTCTTTATATAAGATAGCATGAACAGTATGATTTTTTTTAAGCACATTCTGTATACAACAACAATGATATTACTGTGCAATATGTACGTAATGGCCACGGATACGCTTGTAGTTGTAAGAGGCTATATATATGATGCATCAAACCGCCTGCCATTAGCGAATGTAAATATTGTTGAAACAAATACGCATCTTGGCTCTTCTACAGATGTAAACGGATTTTTCAATCTACGAGCGCCAACAAAGAATTTCAGGCTACGAATCACACATGTTGCCTATAAAGATAAAACAATATCAATAGCGAGTTATACGCCAGATTCATTGCTTCAAATTATGCTGACCAAATCAGATATACAGCTTGGCGAAGTGAGTATAACAGGATCAAAACCTAATGCGTTGAATGCCCCGCAAATGGGCGTTCTCTCGTTCTCGCAAGAAGCTATTAAAAGTATTCCCTCCCTGTTTGGAGAAGCCGACGTTATTAAAGCTTTGCAGACACAGCCCGGAGTATCAGCAGGAACTGAAGGAATGTCGGGAATGTATGTGCGCGGGGGGAACAAAGACGAAAATCTATACATGCTAGACGGCATTCCTGTATATAAGATTGTGCATTTAGGAGGACTATTTTCTGCCATCAATGTGGAGGCCATTCAGGATGTAACATTTTACAAGTCGTCCTTTCCTTCGCGTTACGGAGGACGTTTGTCAAGCGTGCTCGATGTTCGAACGCGCGAAGGCGATCTGTATAATTATCACGGCAGTCTGATGATGGGATTAACTTCTGCCAACTTCAATATCGGAGGGCCAATTAGTAAGGGGAAAACGTCGTTTACAGCATCTGCCCGCCGATCATGGCTTGAAGCCATTTCAGGTCCCGGATTGGCTATTAAGAACCAAAAAAACAATAGCAAGGGAGAAAAGACCTTCGGGAGATATGCTTTCACTGATGCCAATGTAAAGCTTAGCCATAATTTCAACAGCAGAAGTACAGCCAATTTGATGCTTTATTATGGCAATGATTATTTTAAAGTAGGTGATCAGACTTTTATGGATGATAAGGTTCATTTTGCTAGAGAAAACATGACCCATATGAACTGGGGCAATCTGCTGGTCGGGGGGAAATGGCAGTATCGTTTCAATGACAGGATGAATGTCAATGTGTCCACTTCATATGTAGATTACGCCTCTTCACTCCGAAAAAACGTATTTGAAAGCAATAATCAAAAAGATGATAGTGATTATAAAGAGTTATCAATTGAAAAAACAAGTGAGAACGGAATAAGCGACCTGAACGGGAGTGTCCATTTTGCGTATCAATTGTCCGATCGGCATCACATCAATTTTGGTACAAGTTATACTCATCACCGTTTTCTGCCCGAACTAAACAACATACAGAGCTTAATTCTCGACACCGTTATCAGATACGAATCCAATAGCAAGTCGGTAATGGCAAACGAAATGGCTTTGTATGTCGAAGACGATTGGGTTATATCTGACATATTTCGGCTAAACGCAGGTTTGCGCCTGAGCTTATTCGATGTTGAAAAGAAAATATATCAAACATGGGAGCCTCGTATTTCACTTCGTACAGCATTGTCAGACCGGTTAAGTTTGAAATCTTCCTATTCGCGGATGAATCAATTTGTGCAACAAATAAGCGACAGCTACATCAGTATGCCTACCGACTTTTGGATGCCGGTAAACAGCAATTTCAAACCGCTGGCGAGTGATCAGGTTTCAGCTGGATTGTATTACGAGCATCCTCGTGGTTATTCTTTTTCTGTAGAAGGTTTCTACAAGTATATGCGTAATTTGTTCGAATATAAAGAAGGTTATGCATATATGCCTGTTTCTGTTAGTTGGGATCAGAAACTGACACAGGGACGGGGATGGTCTTATGGTGCGGAATTGACTGTAGAGAAGAAGACGGGAAAGCTAACAGGGATGCTTGGTTACGGACTGCTGTGGTCGGACAGACAGTTTGCGGAACTCAATAAAGGAAATCGCTTCCCGTCCAAGTATGACAACCGACATAAAATCAATATTGTAGTCAACTACAAGTTGAACGAAACGGTCGAACTAAACGGAGGTTGGACCTATATTACGGGTAACCGGATGACGCTTATGTTTGAAGACTACCTCAACTTTTCCGTAGACGGATTAGATCCTACGCTCGCGCCTACTAATCCCTTCCAAGAGGATTGGGTTAATTACTACAAAGACAAAAACAATGTCCGCTTGCCTGCCTATCATCGGTTGGATCTGGGTATGAATATCTACCGTCCTTTAAAAAAAGGGCGTATGGGTATCTGGAATATCAGTGTATGGAATGCCTATTGCCGGATGAATCCGATTGCAATACGTACCTATACAATGTATTCGGATAGAGATAAACAAAAAATATCGCCTCGTTTTCAGACAATAGGATTGTTTCCTCTTATTCCATCTGTTTCCTATACATATAAATTCTGACTTGATTTATGAATAAAAAACTATTTCTTGTCCTTGCTGCTTTGTCGGCTTTATTGTTTTCCTGTTACAAGGATATAGACATGGAAAAATACCGTCCCGAGCCTGATCTTGTCCTCAACGGGATTATATCAGCCGACACAAATATCATGCTCAGTATCAGCCGTACAAAGTTTTTTACCGACACAAATCGTTACGAAATTATAAAAGATGCCGGTGTATCATTGCATGTAAATGGTATATTTCGAGAGCATTTGCAATGGATGGCCGACAAATCATTTTATGGCGGTGGTATTTATTCCTCCAGTTATAAACCACAAACGGGCGACTTAATCAAAATTGAAGCGACAACAACCTATGGTGAAGCGTGGGTGGAAGAAACCATTCCTTCCAAAGTACTGATTGAGGATGTAACCTTTGCTCGCAAGCTGATTTATGATCATACAAACTTTTATGTAGACTCCAACGGGAATATAATTGAAGTACCTACAATCGAAATAACGTATCGAATCACCTTTACTGATAATTCCGAAACAATGAACTACTACTTTATTCGTATCGATAATCCCAGACCGCCATTTGAGGATTTGGGGAACCTTGACTATTCTTCAGATCCAGTATTTGTTGAGCAAGTTTCGGTGGTAGATGGTTTGTTTGGCGACAAAACGATTCAGGGACAGGGAGGGCGTTCTTTTACCGACCATCTCATAAACGGGCAACGCTACACGCTTGTTATCCGAGAAACTCTTCCAGGAGTCAATTATGATTATGCTCCGGCTTGGGATCGAAGAATACTCTTATACGCTATCACTAAATCCTACTATAATTATCTTACGTCTATGCAGACGTCGGCCGATGCAGCGAATAGTACCAATCTATCAACATTCGGTTTTACTGAACCTGTCCGTATCTTTACGAATATAAACGGAGGTGTCGGCATCATGGCAACAAGCCAGCATGACATCACTTTGGCTAATTTAAAACAGGTTTTAACTGATCCAAAATAAATAATAAAGAGGGACATCAGTGAGTTTGTTTATAAATTTATCCTGAAGCATACTAAAATTCGGATTAGCTGAGTTTGTTCGCGTGAATTTGTTGGTATTGATTATAAATTGTATTTTTGTATTTACAATAAATACCCTGATTTATAATGAAAAAAGTAGAAACAATTTCGGAAAACAAAAACTTCACGGCAATCAATGTCGGTAGTTTAGACAGTATCGTCGATTATTCTTTTATTCATCCGAAAACCCAAAAGGAAGTTACAGGGAAAGTCTTTGTTAAGGAAGCGACAAAGGCTACTGGTTCGGAAATCTCTTTTACAACAATTCCCCCACAGACTGAACTGCCTTACTTTCATATTCACAATAAGGACGAAGAGACTTATATTATCTTGAGAGGATCAGGGTATTATCAAGTAGATGAAGATTGTTTTCCTATAACAGAAGGCAGTGTTATCCGGGTTGCTCCGGCAGGTAAACGAGGACTGTGTAACACATCAAACGAACCCATGGTTTACATTTGCATCCAAACCAAAGAAAATTCGCTTGAAGAACATACAACTGATGACGGAGGAAGGGTTGTTGTCGAACCCAAATGGCGAAAGTAATTTACTCCATAAGCGGTAATTTGCTCTTTGAAGAAATGCTGCGCAGTATCCAGGGTTTTCTCGTCTACACTATTTTTAAGTTCCAAACGAACCTGTTCAAGAATTGAGTTTTTCATGCCATTCAACTGTTATCAGATACATCCAAAGATGTTTACGTACTTATGTAGTATTTATCAAATAAGTTGGTACTTCTACATATCTTCCATTGTGTACAATCTGCTCTCAATCTCATATTTGAACAAGACTTTTTTTCGCAATGCTTCTACTTTGAGAGCAAACATATCAGGTTTAAAATTCTTAGACTGCCTTTTGACCTCAGCCACCAGAGCCTTCTTCTCTTCGGCATATAATCCGACAATATCTATTTCATTCTGATCATCGTTGCTTTTTCCCTGCCACCAGGAACCAATTTCAGCAAACTCCTTACTTTCTATCATTTGTTGCCGAAAATACATTTCCAATGCTAATCCGGAAAAAGTAGGATAGTCCTTTATGATAATATCTGCCAATCGCTCATAATTCTGTATTTCAATATAATTCTGGTACTTATTGAAATAGCGAAACCAAAAGCGAAGAAACAGGTCCGATACGTCGTAACGAACAGTTTGCGAACTTTCTTTAGAAAGTATAGGACGTTTCTTCTTTATCAGATCATAATCTTCTTCCAACCGTTTCAACTGCCCACCCAGGCTAATGCCGCCCATGAGTGTCTCTATTTCCGGCAATGTATTTTTCCCATTGGAAATAGCTGATAGTATGGAAAAATAGTTGCCATATTTTTTCCCGAATTCCTGTATGAGCAGGGCATGCCCTTCTGTTAGAAAAGACGATCCCGGTTGCAGCATAAAACCCACCATCCTTTCCATATCTGTACAACCATGATCCATAAATAGCTCAATATATTTTGGAACACCACCCGTAAATGTATAGAGAGCCAACAGATCATCTTTGGTATAGCCTGGTTTATGATCGGTCAGAATCTCTTTTAATACAGTAGTTGTAAAAGGGACCAACTTCATAATGCTATCTGCACGTCCATATAAAGGCTCTTTAGAATCTCTAAAGATTTCATTCATGAGAGTATATACCGAACCACTAACAATGAGATTAACATGACTCTGCTTTCTCAGCCTGTCCCAGGTATCCTGCATCAAGCTGTAAACCTCCTTATTAATATAATAGAATTCCTGAAACTCATCTATAATCAGATTGTATTTCAGCCGTGTACCTACATCCATCAGATAACGGAACAGCTCTGTAAAATTGGTAAGTTCCGGCACATAAACATCCAACGACTGCCGCACCTCGGAAGTAAATCTCAGACATAAATCAGCTTCATTACTCCGGCTGACAAAGAGATATACCGTAGGCGTACCTTCGCAACTCTTAAAGATAAGGCTGGTTTTACCAATACGCCGCCTACCAGTAAGCACTGTCATCTGAGAATGCACAGAAAAAGATACTTGACGAATCTTTTCCAAAGCCGCTAATTCTTTTTCTCTATTATAAAATTTCATATTCTTGCTCTAAAGACTTTATTAATAGAAAACTTGTATCTACAAATGTTATTGCTGTAAAGTTTACAGCCGTAAACTTTACAGCAATAACAAAGATAAAGATAAAAATGGAAATATGGATTAAAAGAAGATTATTTGGTCGGATTTAGTTGAGTATAGGACACAAAAAAAGCCTTTCTTTTCAGAAAGGCTTTTTTATTGGTGATCCGCCTGGGGTTCGAACCCAGGACCCCATCCTTAAAAGGGATGTGCTCTACCTGCTGAGCTAGCGAATCATCCTGTGCGTTACTTCTGTAATGCGGGTGCAAAGGTACGGTTTATTTTTTAACATGCAAGCTTTCGCTAAACTTTTTTACTATTGATCTCCACTTATTTTTTCTCTTTTTATCTGCCTTGCTTCATTTTCCTTCTCTATCTTACTGTGTTCCATTAAGATAAAGCGCTTATAATAGGAAAGACAAAGCGTGGTAAGTGGTAAGGCAACGATAAGTCCGACAAAGCCTAATAAAGTTCCCCAGATGGAAAGCGAAAGGAGTATAATCGCTGGATTAAGCCCCATAGCCTTTCCCATGATCTTTGGAGTGAGAAATAAATCCTGTATAGATTGAACAACACATAAAACCAAAAGGGATAATCCAAAAATCAGCCAAAAGTTTTCGCCTGTTTCTGTCGATTTAAGCAGACTCAGTAATGCCATAGGAATTATTCCTAGAGTCTGAAGATACGGAATGAGATTCAGGAATCCGATAAACAGACCCAGAGAGACTGCAAGTGGAAAATCAATTATCCGGAATCCGATTGCAAAAAGGACTCCTACGCACAGGGCGATAAGTGCCTGTCCCCGGAAATATCGGTTCATACTATCTTCAACGTCTTCCGCCAGCCCTTTAGTAAAAGGACGATATCGCTCCGGGATAAGTTTTATCCACCCTTCGGCGATCTTTTCATAATCAAGCAGAATAAAAATAAAATAAAGCAGAATAACAAAAACGATGGTGATACTAAACAGCAAAGAGAAGGTGCCCGACAACAGGGACCATAATTGAGGGGCTATCTGTTTCACTGCGTTAAGCATATTTTCTCGGCTAACCAGTTCACTTAGCTGAAGCACATCAAGCTGATTGGCAATATATAAACGCCATGATTCTGGTATTAACGGCACATCTCCGGGGTTTCCCTGATGTGTTAGAATCAGGTCGAACGTTCGTTGAATCTCGTCAACTATAGACGGAACGACAAGAAAATAGAGTAAGGTCAGCAACCCGGCCGACAGTAAAAGCACCATCACAATAGACAAAACCCTGCTCCGCAGCTTTAGTTTGTATTGAAAGAACCGAACAAACGGTTGCATCATATAAGCCATAAGCCATGCGATGAGGAACGGAAGCAGCGCATTTTTCAGGATGGCCACCAGGTAGAGAATTCCCGAGATCATAAGGATACTAAAAACGATCCTTGCCACACGGTCGAAGGTAAATGGTTTATCAAACAGCGGATTCATAGTAAAAGTTTTTATCTTTGCTTCCTACAAAGATATAACAAAGAAATTAGTGATATAAGGATGAATAAGAAAATATTATCTTCCGCCCTTCTTCTCTGCCTCACCTTATCGGTCTGGGGACAAACACCTCAACCGGTGAAAAGGTTACTAAAGTTGCCCTCTATGAAAGGGGCTACCCTCTCTCTGATAATCCAGGAGGTGGGAAGCGACAAACCCAAATATGCCGTCGCTCAGGATATGGCTGTTATTCCGGCTTCGGTAATGAAGACAATCACTACGGCCAGCGCGCTTGAATTACTGGGCACCGACTACCGCTTTCCGACAACCATATCTTATGATGGATATATCAAAGAGGGCGTTTTGCATGGTAACTTGTATATTGAAGGAAGCGGCGATCCTACACTTGGTTCCCGGTTTGTTAAAGACAATAACGACGAGTTTCTGGCTGACTGGCTTAAAGGAATTCAGGCAGCAGGCATACAGTCCGTAACCGGATCGGTTATAGCAGACGAGCGTTGTTTCGACACCGAAGGAGTTTCAATCAAGTGGGTGGGCGAAGATCTGGGTAGCTATTTCGGAGCCGGAAGTTACGGTCTTTCTGTATTCGATAACCAGTATAAACTGTATGTACAGACAGGCGAAGTAGGATCGAAGCCGGTCATAAAACATTCGGAACCCGCCATGAACAGTCTGCGCTTTCATAATTACCTTATTGCCGGTTCGGTTGCCGCCGACAGTTCCTATACGCTTGGCGCTCCTTTTTCGGACGACCGCTATCTGTACGGGGTTGTTCCGGCAGGCAGGTCGCTTTATACGCTTAAAGGTGATATGCCCGACCCACCCTATTTTCTGGCAGATTATTTTACGCGCTACCTTAAAAACAAAGGAATCAAAGCTACAGGGGAGCCTACTAACTTCAGGTTATTGAATGAAAAGCAGCAGGCCAGCAACGGGAAAAGAGTAAAACTGATTACCACCTACTCGCCCACCGTAAGCGAAATAGTGAAGATAACCAACGAAGTGAGTCAGAATCTCTATGCGGATGCATTACTCAAAACCATTGGTAATTCTTACAAGCCTCTCCCCGGCGAGGTAATCTCTTCGTTCGGAAAAGGGATTAAACGGGTAAAACAGTTTTGGGATGAAAAGGGCATTGACACTTATCCGCTTTGGATGTTCGACGGAAGCGGACTTTCGTCGAGCGATAAACTCTCCGCACGGTTTATGACAGACGTGCTTTTATACATGGCAAAGGATGCCTCCTCGTCACGGGCATTTTATAACTCACTGCCCCGGGCCGGCATGGAAGGATCTGTTCGTAATTTCTTAAAGGGATTCTCTCTGGAAGGAAGTATCCGCTTAAAAAGCGGAAGTATGAGCCGGGTGAAAGGGTATGCAGGCTATGTGGATAAAGATGGAAAGCGTTACTGTCTGGCTCTTTTTGTAAACAACTATTCCTGCGATGGAAAAGAGATGACCTACGAACTGGATCGGTTGCTACGTACGTTGCTCGATTAAAAAAAGGAATAAAAAACCCTTCACTTTCCTGGTTAGCTTTTTAAAGCAACCTCGAAGTGAAGGGTTTTCTGTTTTTATTACTTACTGAAATCTCTCGGAGCCGGTACCGGAGGCAACGGCTTACGATCTTTCATTTGAGCTTTTACTTCCTCTATTGCCCGGTTCAGCTGCTGATCTTCTCCCGCCCATTCCTTTGCCGGGTCGTTATCAATCAGAATATCCGGATCAACACCATGATTTTCGATAATCCACTCACCAGTCTTCGGGTCATAGCTTGTAAAGAAGGGGACACGCATATCGGTTCCGTCGATAAAAGGCAGCGAACCACTGATTCCCACAATACCACCCCATGTACGGGTACCGATAAGCTTTCCTAAGCCAAGGGAACGGAATCCCCAGGGGAACAGATCCCCGTCAGAAGCCGAATACTTGTTAATAAGACAAACCTTCGGACCAATCTGTACGGCATCAGGCACCGTACCACGACGGGCAGAACCCCGGCGCATGGTTACACGATAGGCTTCTCTTGAAAGTCGTTCCAGGATCATCGGCGAAACATTACCACCGCCATTGGCGCGATCGTCGATAATCAGCCCTTCCTTATCCAACTGCGGATAGAAATAGCGCGAAAACTCGTTAAGTCCTTCCGGGCCCATATCGGGAATATAAATATATCCGATTTTTCCGTTTGAAGCCTCATCTACCTTGCGGATGTTGTTTTGTATCCAGTTATAGTGATACAAGGGGTATTCGTTGGCAATTGGATTGATAACCACTTTACGTGCTCCGGCAGCCGAAGGCGTACTGTTTAATGTAAGTTCGGTTGGAACACCGGCTTTACCTGTCAGCAGCGAATACATATCTTTCACACTGTTGGCCGGAACGCCATCGATGGCTATAATATAATCGCCCTCTTTCGCTTTCACGCCCGGCTCGGTTAGCGGCGAACGCAGTTCCTTACTCCAGGAAGCTCCGGGAATAATCTTCTCAATGCGGAAAAAGCCACTCTTGTCGCGAGACACTTCAGCACCAAGGAGTCCGGTTTGAATCCGGTCGGCACGGTCGGTTTCGCCCGGACTGATATAAGCATGACCGCAATTCAGTTCCCCAATCAACTCTCCAATAATGTAATTAAGATCAAGGCGAGTTTTCGCGTAAGGCAACAACACTTCGTATTTAGCCTTCATTGCTTTCCAATCCACACCATGCATATTCTCGAGATAGAAACCATCCCGCATGTGACGCCATCCTTCATTGTAAATCTGCGCCCACTCTTTTGCATAGTCAGTGGTCACTTTCATATTGGACGTGTTAACAGCCTCTTTCAGTTCGATTTTTCCGGAAGGAATATCCGTAACATAAACCATATTGTTTTTGAGGAACAGCGCCTTCTTCGATCCGTTTTCAACAAACATCCGGGCACCATCCGCAACCACATCCTCTTTCTGTTTTTCCAAATCGTACACCTGTGTAGCTCCTCTGCCCCAATAGTATACCTTCTTTCCATCCGAATAGATATTACCATAATATCCTCCCGGTATCGGCAGACGGATAATGCGGTCAATGATTCCGTCGGCATCAAATTTCACAGCCTGAGCTGTCTTATCAACAGACTTATCAACACCTTTATCAACAGCCTTGTCCGATTTCTTTCCCGACTTTACATCGGTTACAGTTACCGTCACTTCTTTTTTGGCTGCCACTTCATCATCCTTTTCAAGGAAAGGAGACGGGGTATCTTTGGATAAAATAGCCATATACACGCCGGACATGTTGTTGTACACATGATTCCACTCAGTTGATCCGTAGGTAGGATTAAAATCGCGGGCTGATGTAAACAACAGATACTTGCCATCTGTACTGAACACAGGACTGTCGGAGTTATACCATTTGTCGGTTACCGGATATTCTTTTTTGGAAGCCAGGTTATAAACATATACAATATTGAACTCATTTTCGGCTGTACGGCTATAAGTAAGCCATTTACCATCCGGCGATATAGCCAAATCCCTGAATTCGCCTACAGAATCATGCAAAACAAGACTCACCTGCTTGGTGGTCACATCCAGTTGATTCACCCGGTTCTTTCTGTCCGTATAAAAGATTTTGGAAGCATCGGGACTCCACTGAAAAGAACGGATATAGGTATCGTTGTTTTTGGTCAGCTGTACAGCTTCGCCACCAGCGGCAGGCTGCATGTACAGTTCGGTTTCGCCAGTAACATCGGAAATGTAAGCAATATGCCTGCCATTGGGCGACCAGCTTGCATCCCGTTCGTGTGCACCAGGTGTACGGGTAATGTTTTTGGTTACCCCTTTATCTGCCGGAAGATTAAAAACTTCGCCACGGGCGGTAATAGCCAGCCGTTCACCGGCGGGAGACAAACTTGCAGCACTAATGTTTCGGGAAACATCCTTCACTTCGGCACGTGCATAAATATTGTCGGATTTCAAGGTAATGATAACCTTCTCGGCTTTCTTAGAAGCAGCATCCATCATATAAATGAAACCTGCATTTTCGAAAACTATCTTTGAACCATTGCAGCTTGGGAACTTCACATCGTACTCGGTAAAGTTAGTCACCTTGCTGGTCTGTTTGGTTTTGGTATTATAAACAAAAATATTCATGGTGCGGTCGCGGTCGGAGATAAAGAATATCTCGTCACCTATCCACATCGGCATGATATCCTGCGCCACATTGTTGGTAATATTATCTGTCTTCTTAGACTGTTCGTCATATACCCAAATATCATCGGCCATTCCACCCTTATAATATTTCCAGGTACGGAATTCGCGGAAAACGCGGTTATAAGCAAATTGTTTTCCATCGGGCGAATAGCTGCAGAATCCACCTTCGGGAAGAGGAATCACCTGAGAAAGTCCGCCTTCGGGAGAAACCGTATAAAGTTTACCCGCAAACCCATCGCTGATGCGGTTACGGTACACGATGGAAGCACCATCGGGAGTCCAGGTCATCACAATGTTATTGGGTCCCATGCGGTCGCCCAGATCATCACGGGAATTGGTGGCCGTGTAGGTTACACGAAGCGGCTCACCACCGGTCGAAGGCATCGAATACACTTCCGTATTTCCGTCGTACTGACCGGTAAAAGCGATTGTTTTACCATCGGGAGAAAACCGGGGAAACATTTCGTAACCCACATGCGATGTTAACCGCTGAGCCTCTCCCCCTTTGGCTGCAACCTTATACAAATCGCCTCCATAGGTAAACACTATCTCACTCCCGTTGGTAGCCGGGAAGCGCAATAACCTCGCCTCATCTGCCGCCTGAAGGAACAATGGAGCAGAGGCAAATACAAAAAGCCCAAGCATAAATCGTTTATTCATAAAGATAAAATTTAAAACAGAATTAGTATTAATAATCAAACCGAACTCAAACGCTTTTTAAACCGTACAAAAGAAAGTAACAAAAAACGGGACTGTGAAGTCAACCACAAATCCGTGAATAACCGCCACGAACACCAGGTCCTTTCCCGAATAACGGGTAATAATCGGCAAAGTAGTATCCATCGTAGTTGCCCCTCCGGAACAAATAGGTGCCAGACGCCCGAAATACCTCACCAGCAAAGGGGCTCCCAGCAACGTAATTAGTTCACGAAAGATATTGGCTATCAGAGCGATTGTTCCCATCTCGGCCCCTTTGTACTGAGTAATAAAAACCGAAGACAGCGAATAATAGCCGAATCCGGTTCCCACCGCCATACAATCGGTAAACGACAAATCAATCAGCACCAGACTAATCAACGCAGAACCGAGCAACGTACCCACAATCGTAGCAAGCGGGACAAGCAGTACGTGAAACCTGAGCCTGAGTAAGATCTCCCTCAGTTTATTATCACCCCCGATACTCAACCCTACTAAAAACATCAGTAAATACAAGACATATTGGGTGTAATCAGTCTCAAGCAGAAAATCGGGAAGCCATCCGGCCCATCCCATTAAGACCCCTATAATAAAGAAAGAAACGATAATGATGCTACCCTTCACGATTCGCCCCCTTTCTTAAAAAAGTAGCGATACACAATCCAGGCACATATCACGCTTCCCAAAGTGGCAGCCAGTGAAATAAGAATAGCTTTCCCTCCGATATCCGGCAGACTGGTAACAATCACTTTGTTGCTACCTACCGTAATTCCAAGGAGGAATAATAACAAAAATATGGTGTAGGAGATAAATCTCCCGGTATAACGCAGTTGCTTTTGGTTTCTTAGCAGATAGCCTGCAACGATTCCAAGGAACATAATCCCGATAACTGTAAACATCTCCTCTATAGTTTACAGCAAAGATAACGGAATACCACTTGCACTGCAAATGAATCTCCACAAAAGAATGGATTGAAAACAGGAAATACAGAGGTGGCCGGCTCTATTCTTTTGTACGGGAAAAAGTAACGGGCATTACATCGCCGTTCACTTCGGCCTTACCTGTTAATTTGGCACCCTCCGGTTGTAAGGTGATATCCACATTAGCTCCTTCAATATAAAGGGTACAGGTATACGTGTTTCCGGTTTGTTTAATTTCATTGATCGCTGTAATGTTTCCCTGAATATCAAGTTTTGCAGATAATTTACCCCCTTTATTGAGGATATCAATCTTTCCCTGATTATATCCGTAGGGAGCCGTTGGCGCTTCGTAATTCCACTTTCCGGTAATATCACTCCCTTTCTTCCCCTCTTTTTGGGCATAAACACCTGCACTCAAAAGAATACACATCAATGTACAAAACAGAAATCTAAACTTGGTTTTCATAATTCAGCGATTTAATTGTTACTTATCTTTCACTTTGTCGAGTTGTTCCAATTCCTTTACGCCAGTAATACCAGATAGTTTGGACAACTGCTTCATTTCAAGATTTCCTGCAATATTAACAACAACAAAAGAGGTATCATTCTTAACGAACATCACCAGCTCCTTCACCTTGTTTCTGGACCGTTTAACCATAAGGCGCATATCTGATGCACCCGGACTACGGATCGACATCAATTCCTCGAAACCTGTCAACGTTTTAAGCGACCACTTTTCGTAAACAGGCTTGTTGTATGGAGCCGAAACAATTCGGAGTCCGTCGATATTGTTAATCAGAGATTCTAAATCAGGATCATCAATTTTCATATCACCCATAAGACCAAACATTTCGGGGGTAATGTTTACCACCGAGAAATTGCGGTCGTTATCAAACTCTTTTAAAAATTTTCCGGCAAACTGTTGGGCCTGCGTTGTCACTGAAGCGGTGCATATCAAAATAATAGTCAGCAACTTCTTCATAGTCATTCTCCTTGTACTTTTTCAATATTATTGATCATATCAGTGATGGGTGCCGTTTTTTTCATTTCATTATAAACCATTTTACGACCCCTTTTTATCTCGGAAGAAACAAAAGAAAGGGATACTTTTGCTGCGTTCAAAGCTTCTTCCGGACTTTGATACGTATCCTGATAAGACGGATCCGACGACCAGTCCGTTTGGTTAAAAACATAAAGCGATGCTGAAATAAGAAGAGCTGCAGATGCTGCAATTCCAATAAAGTACCTCTTTCCCACATGGAAAAGGGCCCGGTTTTTAGGCTTTATCTTATTCAGAATCATCGCATCAAAGCGGTTGTCCAACAAAGTAAGTTCAGCCTCTTCTTTTCCCGCAAACCAGGCTTTGTAAGCCTGCAACTGGGCTGGCACTTCGTCTGATGCGAAGAACCTCCGTAACTCACGCTCTTCATCAAGCGTGGTTTCACAAAGCCAGTATTTGTTTAACAACTCATTTATCATTGCGTAATCCATAACTATTTACTTTTTCGAATGCCTGTTTTAAATATTGGCGTATCCTGAACAGGTCTGATTTTACTTTACTTTCCGTAATATTGAGTACGCCTGCAATATCAGCATAACTCATTTCCTCTTCTTCCCGCAGCTGGATCATCCTTTGCTGCAGTTCCGGCAGTGTGGCCACAAGGCGCCGCACCCATTCCCGCTGATCATTATAAGCCGCTTCACTATAAGGAGTTACATCAGAAGAGACTACCACCTGCTCATCGCCAACCTCCTCATCAAGGCAACGCCAGTGCCTTATCCGGTCCAATGCCAGATTACGGCTCATCATCATGCAGTAGGCAGGAAGACTGTCAATCGTATCCCAGCTCTCCCGCTGGCTCCACATCTTAAGCATAACTTCCTGCACGACGTCTTCGGCCTCTTCGGTATTGCCCGTTATACGGAAAGCAACCCGTAGCAGATTATTCTTAAGAGGCAGTATTTTCGTCGTAAACTCTTCTATTTTCATCTATTTATAGTAAGACGCTAGAGACTTCCGAAAGTTGCAGCATAACGATTCTTTTTAGTAACTTTGTTGCCGGTTATCAACTTTTTCAGCCATTTCGCACGTTGAAATAATTACTACAAATTTAATATAATATTCAGAAAGTGAGAAGAACAATCGCATCTATTATTGCAATATCATTTTATCTGTTTGCCGGAAGCCAGAAAACGATGGCTATTCAACATTCGGAAAACAAGATACAGTACGTAGACCCGTTTATCGGCACAGGCTTTCATGGACATACTTTTCCGGGTGCCACCCGCCCGTTCGCCATGGTACAGCTAAGTCCGGACACCCATATCCTGGGATGGGACGCCAGCAGCGGATACCATTACGACGACCGGCAAATTTACGCGTTTAGTCATACCCACCTTAGTGGAACAGGGATCGGAGACCTTGGAGACGTGGCTCTTCTTCCTTTTTCGGGAGGAGATTCCATCAAACCGGTGGCAACGTTTAAGAAAGAATCGGAACAAGCCACTCCGGGCCTGTATAAAGTTACATTGGATAATTTCGGAGTCGACGTGGCGTTGACTTCCACCGACCGGGTGGGTTTCCACAAATATACCTACAAAAATAAAGCGGATCGCCGGGTAATGCTCGATCTTGGGCACATCCTTCAACCCAACTGGGGACATAAGCTGGTATCCAACGATGTGGAGCTTGTAAACGACAAGGAGATCAGAGGAACGTTGCGCACCAGGGGGTGGGCTCACTTTCATGCTGTTTCATACCGAATTCTGTTTTCTGAACCTGCCGAAAGCATCCGTTTATTTAAAGCGGGGAAAGAGGACAATCTTTCTGTTCCCGAAGCGTTTACATCGGCCGACGACCTTAAAATACACTTCCGGTTTCCGGAATCCGACAAACCGTTACTGGTAAAGGTCGCTCTTTCGCCGGTCGATACCGACGGGGCTGTTAAGAATATGGAAGCAGAATTGCCGGGATGGGATTTCGATGCAACCGTTAATCAGTCGCAGCAAGTATGGAATAAGGCTTTGAACGGCATTGCCATGGAAAGCGCCGATCCAAAGGTTATGAAAAACTTCTACACCGCCTTGTATCATTCCATGATTGCGCCTTTTGCCTATCAGGATACGGATGGTCGCTACCTTGGTATGGATAAACAGGTACACCATGCCGAAGCCGGCTACACAAATTATAGCGTTTTCTCGCTTTGGGATACATTCCGGGCCTTGCATCCGTTGATGACCATAATCAATCCTCAACTGGCTACAGATTGGGGCAAAGTGATGGTTCAGGGGTACAAGGAAGGAGGCATTCTTCCTAAATGGCCGCTTGCTTCCAACTATACCGGCTGCATGGTGGGCTACCCTGCCACTTCAATTCTGGCGGACCTTATCTGTAAAGATCTGGCAGAAGGAGATTTAACCGTATGGACCGAAGCTGCCACCCGTTCGTCCGTATACCGGGAAGACCTTGCCGAGAAATTTAAGGGTACACGCGAACTCGATTTAATTACCCGTCACGCTTATTTCAAAGAAAAGCTTGGCTATGTTCCGGCCGACTCACTTCCCGAATCTGTTTCATGGGGAGTCGAAATGGCTTACTACGACTGGTGTATCTCCCAAATTGCTAAAAAGGCAGGTAAAACGGAGGTAGCAGCCAGCTATGCTAAAAAAGGATCATTCTACAAACGTTACCTCGATCCGGAAACGAAAATGATGCGTGGTGTAATGGCCGACGGCTCTTTCCGCACACCCTTCAATCCACGCTATTCGGCACACATGAAAAGCGATTACACCGAGGGCAATGCCTTCCAGTGGAGCTTTTTCGTCCCCCACGACATGGATAACTTTATCACGGCTATAGGTGGAAAGAAAGAATTTGAAGCCCGCCTCGACACCTTGTTTACCACTTCATCTCAGGTAGACGGAGCCGAAGCATCCGGCGATATAACGGGGTTGATAGGTCAGTATGCCCACGGGAACGAGCCCAGCCACCACATGGCCTATCTGTATAACTGGACTGCTTCGCCCTACAAAGGACAAGATCGCCTGGATTATATCATGCAAAACTTCTACACCAACGAGCCAGACGGAATTATTGGGAACGAAGACTGCGGACAAATGTCGGCCTGGTACGTGCTGTCTTCCATGGGATTTTACCCGGCTAATCCGGCAAACGGAGCCTATGTTTTTGGAAGTCCGATGTTCAACAAAGCAGAAATCAGCCTTGCTGAAGGAAAATCATTCTCAAT
>RRZT010505131.1_pt1 | contig 21129 bp, 29 predicted proteins | sample 2165551 | NCBI WGS metagenome assembly RRZT01 (sample SAMN10456910, study PRJNA506462) | wastewater metagenome | biome: wastewater; feature: sludge; material: wastewater sludge; isolation source: wastewater sludge with Escherichia coli K12::gfp cells carrying plasmid... | place: USA: Moscow, Idaho... | reverse complement strand
ACTAATGTTGGTTGTTTAGTTAAACCTGAGTTAGCAAGTCTGAATATAATTAAACCTGCAATGTTACTTGCTGATTCTGCATCATAAATATCTGCTATGCTAACTATGTCACCTGCTTTAAACCCTGCACTTGGTTTTGATAGTTTTATGAATTTGTTGTTCATAATGTTACCAAACATATAGTTTCTAGAAGATGACTTAGCAACTTGTGCTTTCTCAATAGTTGCTTTTGGGAATACTTGGTCCCACGATGGAGTAAGTTTACTCAACACTTGATTTAAAGTTTCATCTGATTTGATTGTTAATTTCTTTGCCATAATTATTCTCCTACGAATATAATATAAAATGATTGGTCCGAAGACAACAAATACCTAATACAAATACCAAAGCCGTTAGGCTTTAGTTCTAGCTAGACTAGCTTTCTTAGTTGCTAGTTCTGCTTGTAGACTTGCTAACTCGTCTAGCCCGTTTAACTCAGCTTTCTTAGCTTCAATGTCTGCTTCAATTATAGATTCCTTAAGACTTAGTCTAGCTAACTTGATTATGTCTCTTGATAAGTCTATAGTATCTACAACAGCATTGATACCTTGAACAGTACCATACCCTATAGCTCCGATAGAACTTCTAATTGGATTCTTAGTGATATACTCTCTAGACTGTTGGTCTATAACTACTTTGTTTTTAATGATTGCCATAATATCCTCCTACAGATAATGGTGATTACTGAGTCACTAGTAATATGGTTTAAAGACTAACTAATATAAATGAGAAAGGCGTTAGCCTTTATACTTCATCATCAAGTGAATGAATGATGCTGTCTAAGTCTGGGTAATCTGAATCAAACATAATAACTCCTTATGTAGTGAACTAATATAAATAGAATAGGCGTAAGCCTATGAAGTCAAGGGACGTTACTGCTATCAAGCTAGGGAGGGGGTGCATTGCTGTCCCGTGTGTTGATAGTGTGTTAATGCAAACCTACCCGAAAATTTGTAAATTGTTATATTTACCCCTCCACTTAAGTACTGTTTCAGATTATATGTAGTATACTTAGTTTATCAAAATAAAAAGGAGTACAATAATGTTAAAAGCTATACCAGGAATAGAAGGATATAAAGCATCAATAGAAGGAGTAATATACTCTAAAAGGTTAAATAGACCAATGAAAACAAAAGTTATTAGAAGCGGTGTTGAGGCAGTGGAAGTTGTGTGTCCTGATGGAACATGCAAAACTAAAGCTGTACACAGATTGGTAGCTATGACCTTTTTACCAAATCCATTAGACCTTCCACAAGTTGACCATATTGATGGTAATAAGCAAAACAATCATGTAAGCAATCTTAGATGGTGTACTAATTCTGAAAATCAACAGTTCCGTGAAGAACAAGGTAATAGTGGAAAAGAAGGAATAAGTTCAAAAATACTATGGGGAGACAAGGAATACCCTTCAATAAGAGAACTTGCTAGAGTAATAGCAGAAGAGCGTGGATCAAAAGTTGATACAGTAAGAAAAGAAATAAAAATGGTAAGATATGGAGGAAAAATACTATACGGAAAATGGTGTGAACTAGTAATATAGTTCCCCTCATAATTAAGTCTTATTTAAGTTCCCCTCAAGTATAATAGTTATATTAAAATCAAAGGAGTTCAAGATGCTTAAATGTAATCATTGTGGAAAAGAGAATAAAGAGATTGCGGTATTTGCTAAAAAAATACTCGGCTTGTTCAAGGTTAAAGTGCATGTATGTCAAAGTTGTATATCACAAACATTCAAATCGTTTATGAAGAACTACTAAGGCTAATAATATGCAAATAAAATATTTTGGTGTAAATCAGAGAGTAAAAGTGGAAAGTAAGTACTATGAAGGCCCACTTAAAAGACGTGAGCTAGAAAGCATAGTAGATTACAAAGCAGTTACAAAAAGAATTTCTGAGGATAGTAGAGAATTAGACTATTTAATAAAAATCATTAAAGATAAGTTTAAATCTATAGGTGAAGTAGAAGTTTATCCAAAGTTAAATATGTATGACTATGAGATAATGGTTATAGGAAAGAAAAAATACTTAAGGCAAATCTTTAAGGACATACTGTGAAAGCAGTACCTATACAAGTAAATAGGTTAGTGTTTGCTAGTACACGTGAAGCAGCCAGATATATAGTTGGTGAAGAATTGCTGTTAGGCTATGAGCGTAAAGAAAACACCATTGCTAAAGAGCTTAAAAGATGCTTCCCTAAGAATGGTGAACATAGTTGGGAAATGTATGGCAGATGGTTAGTAAGACATGCTTCCGCAACTAGTGAGGACCACACAAATGTCTAGAAAAAAGAAAGATTGGTCAAAGCAAAAAGAAGCATGGGATGGATGGGTGTATCTGCTACAAATAGAGCTAGGTAATCAGACTATATTTAAAATAGGAACTACTGGACGTAATGCTTTGATTAGAGCTTTAGAAATTTCTAAGGAATTCTATGGTGTTCTGGGGTACTTGCCAAAGATACAAATTATAGAAGAAGTCCAAACTCATAATAATTATGCTGTAGAGGCAGAACTGTTAAAACTCACCAGTAAATATGTGTACAAACTGCCGTGTGAGAGAGCTGTTGTTGGAGACAGTGAGTTTCGGAGTATGTGTGTAAATGAATTGAAAGGGTTGTTCAAGCAGTGTTTAGCAAATGATACTCCTGTACAAAAGTCCTTCCAAATAGAGTTGTAGTAAAGATTGATTTAAGTAGATATTGGTTATAATAGACTATGTAGAAAGTTTATGTGAGGGGTTATCTACAAATGCCTCCACGCATTAACCCTTCTCATAAAAATTAGTAAGTCGTGGAGGACTAAATATGGCAAGAAAGTTAACTTTAAAAGAATGGATAGAAAAAGCTAAACAAGTGCATGGCAATACGTACGATTACTCTGAATCCGAGTACATTAATAGTAGACTTAAAATAGAAATAATTTGCCCCGAGCATGGAAGGTTTTGGCAAGAGTCTGCTGATCACTTACAGGGCAGAGGATGCCCTAAGTGTGGTAAGAAAGTATCACAGCCTAAGGTGTCAAAATTAATGGCAGATTTTATTTCGAAAGCGAAAGAACTTCATGAGTATAAATACTCTTACGAAAAAGTAAAATACACAAATAATAAGACTAAGGTGACAATAACATGTCCTGAACATGGGGACTTTAGTCAAAAGCCTAATAGTCATTTATCTGGTTGTGGTTGTCCTGAGTGCGGAGGAACAAAGAAGCTCTTAAGTCAGGAATTCATACAAAAATCAAATGAAGTACATAATAACAAGTATGACTATTCTAAAGTGGTTTATGTAAATGTTAGAACTAAAGTTAAGATAATTTGTCCAATACATGGGGAATTTGAACAAACTCCAGATACGCATATGAAAGGCCACCAATGTCTTCAGTGTGGTTATGACGTAGTTAGTGAGAGCAAAACAAAGTCTGAGGACACTTATTTAAAAGAGATACGAAAAGTTCATGATGGCTATTACGATTACTCTTTAGTCAATTACTTTTCCGCACATGGTAAAATAACTATTGTATGTCCAGAACACGGAAGTTTCACCCAAACAGCTAATTCACATTTGAGAGGAAGAGGGTGTCCTTCCTGCTCCAAAGGAGGGTTTGATCATCATAAAGGAGGTATTTTATACTACTTAAAAGTAACTGCAAACATTCAAGAAACTCTGTATAAAATTGGTATAACTAATAAATCTGTAAATGAAAGGTTTTCTGTAAAAGACTTACAGAAAATAGAAGTGTTAAGTTTTAAGTGTTATGAAATAGGAGCCGATGCTTATGAAGAAGAACAAAGAATACTTAAAAAATATAAAAAGTACAAATACAACGGCCCTGCTATTTTAGAATCAGGCAATACAGAACTTTTTAGTAAGAATATATTACCTAAAGGATTGGCGAATGTATGATTCTATTGATAATCTACCTCCAGAATTCTGGACTGAGAATGAGCTTGACCAAATGGCTTTAGAAGCCATTGAAATTGATAAGTATGCTGAACAAAAAACTAATATAGTGTTCCTTCACTTGTTCAAAGACTTAACAAGAACCGGATTAGTAATGATACTTGCTGTACAGTCTGTAATGGATGCTCAAGAAGCAGTGGACCGACTTTGGGCAGGAACAGGAATAACTGCAGTTGTTGGTGAATATAATGAAGAGTCGTACTTAAATCAACAAAAAGTTGAAGCCTTATACTTGGTGTTACATAAATATAAGTATGCTGGTAAGCAAAAATTGCCAGGTTCAGATAATGTGTATAAATACGAACCTTGGATGGAAAAGTTAATATAACTTAAAGCGTAAAGTTGGTAGACTCCTAACAAATATAAATAAGTTAAGGGTTAATATGACAGAGCTTTCAGATGCGTTGGTGGACAACATAGAAATGTTCCTAAGTGGTAAAGGTATAAACTTAAACACTAAAGAACTTGAGCAAGTAAGAGATTTGCTTGATGGAATACTAGAAAATTATGAGGAGTAATAATGAATTTACAAGATGAAATGAAACATCTTCCTAAAATACAAGACCCAGAAGATTTGCTGATGGAAGAAGGTACAATAACTTCTGAAAAACTTAGAGCAATGCTTCCTAAAAATAGCAGAATTAAAACAGACCAAGCTACTGTAGACTTAATTAATAAAATGATAGATGAATCTGCTTGTCATAAAGGACTTATGGAAGAAAGATTAATGAGCCACTTACACTTAATGGGGCCTGGTGTAGGATTCACTCAATTATTAAACGGTATTAAGTTTGTAACACTTAGTACAACTCCAGGTATGACTCAATCAAAAGCATATGCAATAGTGTTCCCAGAGAAGACTCAAGAAATACTTGCAAGAGGTGGTGACGTTAGTTCATTTGCTAGTCAATATGCTGGTACAAAAGTACCAACAACAATTATGCAAGACATACAAATAGGACCTTCAATAACATATGCTCCATTAAGACATCAAGTTGTACAAAAGTACATAGAACTAATGAATGGTAAAGGTGCTGATGGGCCATGTAGCCCTACTGTACAATTAAATGCTGCAATAGCATTAATGGACTACATAAAAATTCCTGAAGAGATGACAATTAACTTAAATGCTAGTGTTACTGATGAAGCTAAAGCAATTCAACAAAATCTTGCTGACCAGATTGAGAATATGGCTACGATAATGGCTCAAAGAATGGCTAAAGGTGAAAGCTTAAAAGACATTCAAAAGATTGGTATAGTAGTTGATGCAAATGAGGCTGAAGATGACTAAAGATAGAGTGTTACAATTAATATACGAAGATAAGTTATCAAAGCGTTGGCAGTTATGTAATAATATCAAAGAAATGGAAATAACAAGTTCAGGCTCTAATTTAAGAGTAAACAAGATTAAAGAGCTTAAATCCTTGCTTGATAAAGTTGAAAATCAACTAAATGTTATTGAAGAAATCTCCGATGAGTTTGTTTCAATACCTGACTGGTATAGAGAGGTACTAAAGAAATATAACTTAACTGATAAAAGGCTTGATATATGAAAGTTGAATTAACTGAAGAACAAAAAAGAGAAGAGCTTGCCGAACTCATAGAGTTGTACGGCGAGGAAATGGTAAAAAATGTTGTTGATGAAGCTGCAAGAAGAAAGATAGACGAAGAGTCAAAAGAATTCCTAAAGACTGCGGAATTCGATTTAGATGGTGCTTTAGATAGCTATGACCCAACATTCCCTAGGTATACTCCTAGTAAAGATGCTTTTGAGTTCTTCATATTAATGAGGTTGGTTCAAGGCGGAGACTTTGAGTTCGATACTCCAATAGCGCACTACTTCATGGTTGACATGCTGCTTGGAAATATAACAGACCCTATGATGTTCCCTTATAGTGAAGAGATATGTAGAACAATAGAGATAGATATAAATGCTATAGGGTTTATGGCTTCTAGGGGTTTGGCTAAGTCTACTGTTGGTATATCGTTCTTCTCTGTGTATAGTGCTATAAAAGGTGTGTTACCAAATGGTATAGGTAAAGTATACTTCTACTTACTACTTGCTGCTTCAAGTAAAGGTGGAGCAAGAGTAAATGCACTTGCTGTTAGGGCAATGTGTGAAGATAGTAAATACTTAAAAGATTACTTTGAAGAAATGAGGTTTACTGAGACAGAGTCTGAGTTTGTTAGAAAAGACCCGATTGGAAAAGTTGCTAAAAAGGACAGGTCATTCCTAGTTAGGTATCAAGGTATTAACACAGGAGTTAGGGGTTCAAGATATGGTGAAAGAAGACCAGATGCTATCATATTCGATGATGCTATTCTAAATACAGCTGCTGCTTACTCTAAGGTTATGAGTGATAACTTGGACGAGATACTTAACTCTGATGCAATGAATGCTTTGAAAGGTGGCGGAAAAGGTAGAATTCTGCTGTACTTTACACCGTTCCATTATGGCGATGTAAATACTAAAGCAATTCTGAATGGTTCGTTTACTCCAGTTATAATTCCAATGGCTAAAGCTTTTGATGCTGAAGACCCTAACTTAAAAGTTACAGACATACTTAGTAGTTGGGAAGCTATGCACCCAAGAGCATCAATTATGAGCTTGGTTAAACGTTCTGCTAAGTCTAAAAAGATTGGGTTGTTCATGCAGGAGCGTATGCTTAGACTAACTAGTGGTAGTGAAAGACTTGTTCCAGATAGTTGTATTCAATTCTGTGATATGACAGCTATAATGGATAATATAGATGGTTATAATATATACATCACAACAGACTTTACTACAACAAGTGGTGAAGGCTCAGACTACAGTGGTATAGCAACATGGGCAGTTAGTAGTAATGAAGACTGGTTCCTACTAAACTTACACTTGAAAAAGATGGGAATGGATACTCAGTATACTTTAACTTTAGAAGAAGCTTCAAAATGGAAGAGAAGAGGAAAGCATGTTGAGATTGGTGTTGAGATTGACGGTAATCAACAAGCTCATGTAAATGCTTTAGAAAAAATAATGAGAGATAATGGAACATTCTACAGTTTTGCTAAACAAAAAGGACAATTGGATAGTCCTAGAAAAGGTATACTTAGTAAAAATAGTGGACTTGGAGCTAAACATGAAAGGTTTAGAATTGCTGCTCAAGTTATGCTGCAACAAAAGATGTGGTTCCCAGAACATTTAAGGAATACACCAGATATGCAAGAGTTCCTTGCTCAAATAAAAGGTGCAACTCACGTATCATTTACTAGATCAGATGATGGCTGCTTTACTGGGGATACATTAATAGAAATGGCAGACGATACTCAAAAAGAAATAAAATATATAAAAGATGGAGATATGGTTATAACAAGTTCTAGTACTTCAGCCATAGCTAAGGCATCAGATGCTATAATTACAGGAATAAAAGAAGTTAGAGATTACTACTTATCAGATGGTACTACTATTAGTATGACAGACAATCATCCAGTATATACTACAAATGGGTGGGTTTATGCTGAGGATCTAACTTCTAAACATGAAATTGTAAAGGCTAGAAGATGTATAAACAAGTTGAGAAATTCGGATATAAATGGACTGAAAAAAGTACAGGATACTATCAATCAACACAAGAAATTGACGGTAAACGAAGATGGTTGCACCAATGGACGTGGCAATATGCAAATGGAGTTCAACCAAAAGGATATGAAGTGCATCACAAAGATCATAACAAGAATAATAACGAGCTCAGCAACTTGGAACTTCTCACTGCCGAAGAACACGCAGAGCATCATAGAGAAGATGCATGGGTGCTTAAAAATGAAGAGAACAGAAAGAAAAACCTTGAACAACTTGATAGTGTTAGACTTCTTGCTACAGAATGGCATCGTTCAGATGAAGGAAGAGAATGGCATAGAGAACAGAGGGCAGCTATGGGAAATGCTCCGTTTACTAAAGACAAAAAAAGAAAGTGCGATTACTGCGGAAATGAGTTTATGCATTGGAAAGCTACTGGAACAGTATACTGCTCTGATGACTGCATATATCAAGCCTACAAAGAAAGGCATAAAGATTCAGTTAAAAAAGAATGTGAAATATGTGGAAACGAGTTCACAACTGATAGAGCAGATAGAGTCAGAACCTGCAGTAAAAAATGCGCAAACGAGCTTAATAGGCAAACTATTAATAAAAATAAAATCCAAAATACTTGCAAGTTTTGCAACGTGGTTTACGAAGGAACGTCTACATCAAAATACTGCTCAGAAGATTGTAAAAAACAAGCAGCAAATAGTAGACGAAGAAAAAGTAAAACACTTGAAAGTAGAACCTGCCTTGAGTGCGGAGGATTATTTGAAAGCGGTGACTCAAAAACTAAGTACTGTGGGAAGGAGTGTAGGAGTCGTTACAATCATAGGAAAGAGCGAGAAAAGACTAGAAACAGTGTATAACTTTGCTGTTGAAGATACACAGACTTACTTAGTAAATGGTGGTGTTGTTGTACATAACTGTGACTTAATAACAATGGCCCTAGTTACAATGCATGTGTATTACCCCTCATATGAAGTACCATTAAAACAAATGACTACTAAAGATGGTACCTACTACTATGAAGCTAAAGATTCTTCAAACTTCAGTGCCTATGATAGCTACTAAGTTATAATCAAGCTTGCTTTAGTTAAAATTAAGAAAATTTAACTAAAGTAAGGTACTATATGATTTATGCAGACTTAAAAACTTTAACTAAAGCTTTACTAAGTAGCGACTTTCCTTTACCAGAAGACGATGCCTCGATAAAAGCCTTGTTAAATATGGCTTACAATTACTTAGTAGACAAATGTCAAGTGCTTAATTTACACACAGAAGATAAAAGTGAGAATATCCAAAGACTTGGTAGAGGCACATTTATGTTAAGAAGACCAGAAGTGCCAAAAGGTGATAATGATGAACTTGATATAGATGAAGAATTATGTCCTGCTGTAGCATGTTTAATTGCTAGTTACATATCTGATAAAAGAATAGCAGTACATCAAGCTAGAGCAGATGAAATAATTAGAGGTTATAATGCTAAGGTTGATGAACTAATTGAAAGCTCTAAAGAAATAACAGGAGAAGAAATATGATTAAAGTGTTCTCAAGTCCGTCTGACACAGCAAGAAAAACTTTAACAAAAGCTACTCAAGATGCTAAGAATTTGTTCAAATCAAATAATAAACCTTATTCATTAAAAGATGGTGTTGAAGGACCTGGTAATATAGTAGTGTTTAGTGAGCACTTTATACAGGTTGTGAGAGATGCTGATAGCAATGAGTGTATGGCAAAAATGAGTAAAGCAGAAAAGTACGTATACTGGGATTACATAAATTACCAAAGTATAAAATTCAATATAGGATTCGCAAATCCAACATGGACTGAGGAACAAATATTAGCAAAAGCTGTAATAGAGTATAGGGAAAATAGAGAATATAATACTCCAGAAGTAGTTGTAGAAGCTCTAAGTGCGTACTCTACTGGAGAATTGCTGGAATTGGACACAAATAGTTGCTATGATAGCGTACATGTATGGGAATGATTAAGATGTACGTAAGCAATAGTAAGATAAAATTGGTAAATAAAAAGTAGGTCACATGATATACTCAATAAATGGAAATGTTGGTAGTGCATTAGTAACTACAGACTTTAATGTAGTGGTAGAAGATTTACTAGATGGCAACAAATATAAAATAGGAATAAATGCTCAAGGTGAGGTTTATTCTGAATTAAGCACAGCTACAACAAAAAATTGGGTGTTTCAAGATATAGCAACAAGAGGTTTCTTTAAAGTACTTTCTATGAACGGAGAAGTACAAGTAGCACCTTATATGGCAGCTACAGGAGATGTAGATTTAAGCGCTATATATCTTAAGTTAGACCAACTACTTGCATGTGCATGTGTCAATAAAAACGAAAATACATCATTACCTTTTAAGATGTATAGTATAGAATAGGAGAACAAAATGGCAAATTTAAAAGTAGCAGGCCTAGATATTGGGTCACATAATCTAACTATAGATGAATCAAGTGGTACTTTGCTTGTCGATGGAAAGAAAGTATCTGGTAGTGGCGGAGGTGGTATAAGTTATGTGTGGGCTAATGAAACTGCAAGAACAGCTACTACTGGTATGAAAACAGATGAGCAAGGATTACAACAAGATACTGGTATTGTTTATAAGTATAACGGAACTGCTTGGAAAGAGTATTATGTTATGTCGGACAGCACAGTTCAAAAATATTATGAAGGCACTTCTGCTCCTGTTAATTCAAAAATAGGTGACGAATGGTTTGACCAGAATGATGGTACTTTATATAAAAGAGTATCAGACGGAACTGATTCAGTATGGATGGCTATGAATAGTTCAAGTGGTGGCGGCGGCGGTGGTGGTATAGACGATAAGACATTGGGTAAGCTGTTAAAAACAATTAACGGTAATAGTCTAATAGGGACTGGTAACATTCTTCTTAGAAATAGTGATTATGTGGATACTAAAAGAAAAGGTAAAAATGTATTATACCTAAATGGTGTGCTTAATAAGACAAATGCTTCAGTACTAGTACAGGGTATAACACCTCAGAATGATGATGAGATTATCTTTTCAGATGGAAATGTTGAAAAGTCTATAGTACTGAAAGATAAGGCTAAGGAAAATGAGGACGGTTATTATAAATATGTTCAGTCAGATCCCGAAGTGCAGGATATATTCGGAGATGGGTCATGTACCCACGTGTTTGGATTTAATAATACTTTAAAATCTACTGACGAGAAGTTTGAGTTTAAAAAACTCAATGGAACTAGTGTTGTAGGTGAGTATGTGAAAGGTTTAAATAACACGGCTTTACTACCATTTAACTTAGGATCATTAGAGGCTAAAGGACTTAGACCAAGTCTAGAAAATCTATCTATATCTTTATGGGTTAAACCTATTAAATTACCTTCAGCAAATGGCGTAATACTTACGATTGCAGGTTTTGATATAATATTTGAAACTATTGGTAAGTTTGGAATTGTTTATAGTGGTAGTTCAAAAAGATGTAGTAAGTCTATAAACTTAAACGAATGGTATTTAATAACAATAGTATCTCCTACTAATAACCCAGCGAATATTAAAATGTATATTAATGAAGAGCTACAAGCACCAGTACATTTCAATAATTGGAATACAGCTGTTAGAGACTTGACACTATCTTTTGCAAGTGGGTATGGTGATAGCTTAAATAATTACAGTCATATAGATACTCTAAGACTGTTTAATAGAGCATTAACTATTGAAGAGATCAGCAGTTTGTATAATAATAATGGTGCTATAACAACTGAAGTTAGGCACAATATGGGAGTAATCCCTACAATAGCTAATAAGCTGAATGTTGTTAAAAATATAAATCTCTTGACATATCCAAATGACGATATGGCTAAGGCTGATGGTTTGGTATCAGGAGATATGTATGTTGATAATAACGGTTTTGTTAAACTGGTAATATGAATTTTGGAAGATTAGAACAATTATTGATAAATATAAATGGTAAAATATGATAGATATACCAAGTAATTTAACTGATGAGGAAGCTGAAACTTATTCAGATTTAACTTTTGTGTCTCAAGAAGAGATTGAAGAATTAGGTGATGTAGTTAAAATTTTGATTCCTGAATCAATTTCAAAACGACAAGCAAGACAACAATTAATAATTAAGGGTTTATATGGTAATATACAATCGATTATTGATTCAATTGAAGATCCAACAGAAAGATTGTTAACACAGGTATTCTGGGAAGATAGTAACACTTTTGAAAGAAATCACCCAACGTTAGTAGAGTTAGGCACTGCTCTTGGTTTAACTGAAGCAGAATTAGATATGATGTTTATTAATGCATCAAAATTATAAATAAGGACAAAACATGGCAAATAGAAGTTATAAAACTTACGGATTAGACACAGACATTAGAGTTGCTTTTCAAACAGACCCTGTAACAACTGGTATTACAGCAAGTTTATTGAGAGCTAAATACTTTGAAAAAGGAACGCCTGCTACAAAAGTAGATATTACTGGAACAATTACAGAAGATGCTGGAGTGTACTTCACACCAGAGTTTCAAGTAGATACTGAAGGTGATTACTTAGTGGAAATGGAGTATGATAAAACTGCTGATGGATTAGGTTGGACTAGAGTAGGTATCTCAGAGATTAAAGTAGGAGCAGGAGCTGAAGGCGGTGACTGGAGAATGAGAGCGGTAGTGTAGATGGAACTAAGATCTATACGAAAAAAAGGTGAGAATATCCAAGTAATTGGAGAAATCACTGCGCTGTATAAATATGATGGGGTATCTCTGACAACAGAGATAATCCCAGCATTTAATGGAGTGAGTAGTATAGTAAATTATGATGAGGATGTTTACTTATTTGTAGAACAAGGTAAGTACTTTGATGTAGTACGAATAGGTAAGCCTCCAGCGATGATGGTAATAAAAGATACTGAAAGTAAAAGATTCAATCAGTATGATACAATAGGAAACCTGACAGGATTCATAAATAGTGTGGAGATTGGTCAAAATTATTGGAAAGTAGTACCACTAGTAATAGGTAGGGGATACTTCGAGCTAGATGGCTACAAACAACCTTTCGACTTTGGATATGATGTTAATGAACAACCAGTAAATACTGTAGGAGGAATCACAGCAATCGGTAACTTCATAGATACAGGATATGCAGAGTTTGGGTTCCTTGGAAATAAGCATAGCTACTTCGACTTAGGATTAGGTGCGTGGGTAGATGATGTAAACCAAGTAGCTAAGGCAAGTGATTTAGCAAAAGCGGTAACACATAGATATGGGTTGGAATGGACTGATCAATTAGAACCAACACATATATACAATTATATAAAATACTTACGTACATATGATGAAGAACTGGGAGTATTCAGATTGTACGCACCAAGCATAACTCCAGAAAGTAATGCAGCAAACTTCCCACTGATAGTGGAAGATGAAGAAGGTAACACTATGATAAGAGGAATTAGTATATTACTAGCTCAAGACTTAGGAGTAGCATCGGATGGATCAACTGGAACATATATAGACTTTAGGACGGTATAATGTATAGCATATTTGGATATTTAAAAGATAAGAATTGCAACCCTATAGCAAATGCAAGAGTAATGCCGTACTTCAAGAAAGTGGACTCTGGGTCAAGTGCAAGTAAATGGTCTAGTAGTCCATACTACACAGATAGTCAAGGATACTACACATTTGATATAGAGGACGTAAAATTACTTGGGGTAACAGGTGCATATAAAAAAGGAACTGATAAAGTATACATAGCAATATCTTACAATTCCAAGAACATCAATGAACAAGATAAAGATAGCTTAAACCTAACACATGCAACGTTTGTAGAGCATGTAACAGTAGCTGCAACTGACTTCTATAGACTAAATCTAGATCTACTAGATAAAAGACTACCTGTAGTAAATAGCATAACATTTCCAGCAGTAGAGTTGAAAACAAGTACAAACTACACAATGGCTGAAACAAGTTCTGTGGATTATGGATGGGTAACAGGACCATGTAATAGTAGTAATGTAAGTCAGAAGTTAGTGTTCGATCTAGTGCCTATATTTGATGGGCATCAACTAACAACAACATTGTACGATTGGGGTGAGGTTGCAACTAGAACAATAGCAAACAATAGCTCGAATACATATACATACAACATAGCTGGAGTATATAAGCAATGCATAACAGTAAGAGAGAAATGGAATACTGAGGTAAAACAATGCCAGCAAGTGACAGTAAGATATAATAAGCCAATACCGAACTTCAATTGGAGTCCCACACAGACAAATAGCTGGCAAGGGGCTAGATTAAAGGGTCAAGAGTTAGTAACATTCACAAACACAAGTAGTGATAAGGATGATAGAACTTGGGATAATACAAAATGGGGTGCTGAAACTTACACATACACTTGGACGATAACAGATACTAATCAAAACGGCACTGATAACACAAAAGTATATACAGCACAAACATTTGGATACACTCCAACACATAAATTCCAAAGTGCTGGTACAAAGACAATTACACTAAATGTGCACTGGAATGATGGGTTCAATAACTACACAGAAACTGTAGTAAAAACACTAGAAATACACGCATTCGACATAGTGCCTGACTTGCAATGGGATAAGGTGCCAACTAATAGAGCTGAAGTAGTAACATTCAGCCCAGCCACAACTACAGGAGATGTGGATAAAATAGTAGGATACGCATGGACGATAAAGGATTCGTATCCAGCAAGTACAGCTACACACCATACATTTGGTGATGGAGAAACAAGTATATACGGTGAGCACAGTAATAATCCTGCAGTGGTGGTAGATAATACATACTCTAGTACGGAGCAATACCCACAAGTAAAATTACATAGTGTGGGACCTAAACAAGTAGAAGTAGTGATAACATACTACAACGGATGGAAAAATGTAACAAAATCTATAAGTAAGATTATAACACCTACAAAAACAATACTAACTGCGTTAATTGGTGTAAGTAACTATAGCCCTAAAGGTAGGGACGTGGAAGTGGTGTTAAGTAATGACACAGTAGAAAAAGATAAACAGTACTGGTGTGATTGGATTATACAAGATGAGTATGACCTACATAACCCAGATAATACAGATTATGGTGTATTAGAAAAAGATAATACGGTAGAACACGAAAAAGAACCAGAAGAAACAGTAAGCCATTACTTCCAAAGCAAAAAAGCACACGGAATAAGTTTGGTGGTATGGTATGATGATGGATACCAAATGACTAGTACAGAAGCGGAAGTTAGTATGGACCCAAGCGAGTATGAAATAGTGGTAACAATTGCAGGGTTAACTGAATATGTAGGTAGACAAGTAATAGACTATAATACAGTAATTACAAATGTGGATATTAGAAATTTGATAAGTGAAAATTGGTTACTAATAGATAAAGATTTGGACGGACTACATTACCCTGATGAAAGATTGGTTCAAATAATAAATGCGGTGCAGAGCAAAGATTGGGAGTACCCAAGTTACAGACCAATTAGTAGCACAGTAGGGCAAGGTACAGTAAGACCAAAAGAAATAAATGTAGTGGTAAGATACGATAATGGGTGGGAAGATACTGCAACAAGAGAGGCTAGTAAGACAACTACAGCAAAAACTAAAGAAGTAAGTAGTATAATAACAGTAAATACGAATATAGAAGGGTACACACACTAATGGTATATGGTAGAGAAAAAGCAGAACTCGTACTAGAAGTAACAGATGTGAATGATGCAGTAGTGGATGGTACTGTAAAATGGACCATCGAAGATACACTACTGAACGGTACAGATAATACTGATACATATACAGATCAACTAGTAGAGTACAAACCTACAAAAGTATACGAGTCAAGTGGTGTGAAAAATGCATCAATCGAATTAGAAATAAATGATGGATGGGATAATATATACACACATGCAAATAGTATAACAATACCAGTAATTGAATATACTGCACCAGTGCTAGACTTTAGCTGGACACCAGTAAAACCTACAATAGTGGATACAGTAGTATTCACACAAAGCCACAAAGATACAAGGAATGATGTACTGACGTATGGTAGAATTGATGAAACAAGAATAGACTACTACAATGATGGAGTAGATGAGATTGGGGATAAAAATACTATATACAATAAGGTATTTGGAGTAAAGGCAAAAGGGATCAAAATAAAGCTAGAGACTACATACTGGAATGGATGGGAGAATAAAAGCAACTCAATAACAAAAGTGATGGATATGAGTAATATTCCACCAGTAGCTAATTGGGCAAGAGAAGATTTGGGAGTATGTGTTCCAAACTTCAATTGGACAGCAACAAGTACAGACCTAGATGATGATGACACAACACTAGTACACACATGGAAATTATACCAAGATGATGAACTAATAGGACATCACACAGGTAGTATGTATACATACCCATTCCAGTTTGAAGGAAGTTACAGATTAGTGCTAAGAAGTACAGATGCTGAAGGCACATATCACGAAAAAGTAGACAATTTCGGGGTAGTATTTAGTACATGTGATGGTACAGGAGGAACAAGCGGAGAGTGTTCACCAGTGCTAAAACTACAAAGCAATGTGTGGCAATTAGTTGCAATACCAGTAAAAGATGCTAAAGTATATGAAGATGTACTGCTAAAATTACAAAATCAAACTGGAGTAGCTATAGAAGAGTTAGTAACACTGTGTACAACATACTATGGTGATGAGAATAAGTATAGAGCATTTGCAGTAGGTGTAACAAACCCACTAAGTGATAATAACTTCCCACTAACATATAATGATGCAGGCACAGGAGAAGTTACTGCATTCTGGATAAGAACTAAAGACTTCACAGCGGTTGGATTACCAGATACTATAGTATTGGAGTGGTAAGATGGCAGATATAACGTTCACAGGAAAAATGTATGATGAGAATGGCGCATTAATAAATGGTACCGTAGAAGGATTTACTTCACCACAAAATAAATGGAGTGGAGCAAAGGCTAGTCAACTAAATGAATATACTATAAATGTTGGTGATGGAGATTGGTTAACAAATGATGGTTCAATAGCAGAAAATGAAGTAGTACTACTAAAGTTTGTAAGTGCTAGTGGTATAGCTGTAATAAGTCACACAATAACAAATGCTGATATAAGTACTAGACTAGTAGTACAAGATGTGCAGTTACTACCAATACAAGCACCAACTTGTGGGTTAAATTTAGCTATTACAGGTACAGTAAATAATATAGTAACAGCGACAAACACATCAAGCGATCAATACCAATGGGAATACGCTGGTAAGACACACCACCAAAGATATGATTGGTATGGGACAGTAGTGTTTCCTGAAATAGGTATAGCAAGTGTAGGATATGACTTTGGCAATGGTTATAGTGCGTCGAACACATATGTATGGGATACAATAGGAACATATACTGTAAGAAGTAAAACAACTAATAAAAATGGACAAACTAGAATATGTACAAAAGAAATAGTAATAGGTTATAATGCTCCAACTGGATGTGTGCAATTTGATAAAGGTACTTATATATTAAATGACACAGTAATAGTTACCGGATGCATAACTGATGCAGATAATAGAATAATTGGAATTGACCACATATGGGAAGAAGTTATAACAGATACGAATTTGATAAAAGATTATGTATATAGTAAGGTGTTAGATGAAGTAAAAACTTACACTGCAAAACAAATAATAAGATGGAATGATGGATTTGAAGATAAAGTAGTAGAATTCACAAGACCACTAAGTATGGCAAATCAACCTCCTGTAGTAGACATAACAGTTACAGAAGGAGTCGATACGTATACATTCAATAGTAACGCAGTAGATCCAGAAGGAATGCTATCAAGAGTTGACTGGGTAGTGTATACTTGTAAACAAGAAATAATGGGTGATACTGGTCCATGTGATTGGGTTGAAGTGTATAAAACCACTGGGGAAATAATAGAACTAAGTGTTGGTAAAACTGGTAATTACAAAGTTATAGCAACAGCTTATGATAATCTTAATGCAACAGGTACAGATGAAGTAATACAACTGTTGATAAGAGTAGGGGAAGAGTGTACTATTGGACCGATAGTAGAAAATAAAAAACATTACTATGTATTTGACAAGGAGTAAAGATGAGATATGCAACACAAGAGTCTACAGTCATATTAGGGTATTTATCCCCTAATACAGCCGTAACAATAAAAATAATAAACACAAAAACAGATGAACTAGTGTCGATTGGTGATGGAATATGTGTGGAAAGTAAACACATATCAGGAGTATACAGATACTTAATAGACAATAGTCAAATTGGTGAAATTGAGATAGCTTATGAAATGAGTAATGGTAAAGATACCTATGGAGGTAAACTGGTAATTGGAGGGTATGCAAATACACATGATGAATTAGATAGTTATGTTAATAAAGACGATTGGAAAGTGTCTCCGATAGAAGTTAGAGATCGTGTATGGGATAAAATAGTATGACAATAGGAGAATTCGTACTAGCTAGAAGCTCCTTACCAAAAAATGGTACGCATACAATGGATGAGCACGTAATGGCAATGTTAATGACAATGTCAGGCACATGTAGCAAATTAGTGGTAGATGATTTGCCAGAACTAGTAAAAGTTAATAACAGCAAAGATAAAATAGAAATAAAAGACATGTCCAGTAAAGTTGAAGTATTGGATAAATTTGATATAATAGTTGTAAAAGACGAAATAGAAAGGATTCAAATATGAGAATAGAAAATTGGGAAGTCCGTCAAGGTGACAGTACAAATCTGAAACATATAACAATAACTGGAGTAACAAACTACACAATAGCTGGTGGGATGGCATATAGAGGAAATATAACAGTGCTTGATAAATCTACTAAAAAGCCAGTGGGATTCACAGCTGCCATTGCAGTACATGCTACTAATGGTTTTACGGTAGGACTATATCCAGAACATACTAAACAATTAGGATTAGGGACATTCCTGGTAGTATTCGAGATAACTGGTGAAGATGGGACAGGTATTGTGGTTTATAGAAGAGAATTAGAGTGGGAAATTACAGTAACTAAGTCACTCTTAAATGTTACTTAAGTAAAACTTGAATACAATGCATAATAAAAGGGTATAAAATGAATAAAGACATGTTTAATGAAGATATATTAAAGTTGGAGGTATAGTATGGCAGGGCAAGCTGATTTTATTAATATTTTAAGGGAAATTCGTGGAAATAGTAAGCCAGGGCAACCACTTACTGATGGTATATGGTACGAATTAACACAAGCAGATAAAAATGGTAATCCTGGTATATACGGTGACATACTTGCTAAGTATGGAGTAGTTACAGATAGTGCTGGAACATTTGATCAAGCTGTAGCAATACTAGAAAACTTAAACGTTAAGGTTACAACTCTACCTGCTGGAAGCGTTGCTACTAGTGTATTGGTAAATGGTGTGTGGCAAATAGGAATTCCAAGAGGGATTGATGGAATTAACGGAAAAAATGGATTTCACGGAGTTAACGGAAAAAATGGTAAGGATGGTAAGGATGGTGCAGATGGCAGAAATGGACAAGCTGGTAGTAATGGATTAACTCCTGAAATTACTTTATCATACAATAATGTTACTGGCAACTTAGAATGTTCTATAGAGTATTCTAATGATATACATAGTGGGCTAAAGGAGTGGTAAAATGCAAGTAATAACAAACTTAAGAGATATTGTAAATCATGCAGTTGTAACAAATGTAGAGTTTCAGAATAAAGTAGCTGAGATAGATGACGAGATAGATGCATTAGCACTACACAGATTAAATCAATATAACGAAAATCATATTGAGAAGCTAACTGAGTATAATGATAATGACACATTAAAAATGGATCAGTATAATGCTAATCATATTAAACGCTTAGAAAATATCAACTATGCTTATGCAGATAGAATAGTAGAAATGATAAAGACTAGAAACTTTATGGGAATACTGGATGAGTATGTAGCTAAAACAAGTACACATATGATAACGTTTCTAGACACAACAGACACAAGCTATATATACTATGCAAATGGTACTTTACTAACTGAAAATGTAGACTACACAGTTTATGATAGTAAAACTATAGAACTTACAGTAAAAGCAAATCCTTATGATGTAATAATACAAGTAAATACTCGAGTATTAAGGGACATGCTAACTGCTGAAGGAGTAGTATTTAAGAAAATGATAGGACAACCAAATGGTATAGCTGGTCTAAACGCAGCTGGTAAAGTTCCTTCAGAACAGTTACCAAGTTATGTAGATGATGTATTAGAAGTAGCTACTTATGCTGACTTGCCAGTTGATGGTGAGACAGGTAAAATATATGTGGTGGTAGCTGACGAAACAAGTAATGGAGATACAAGTTCATATAGATGGACAGGCACAGTTTATGCAATGGTTAGTAATACATTAAATGCAGCAGATGTGAAAGCGCTATACGAAGCAAATGCTGATACAAATGCGTACACAGATTCTGAAAAGGTAATCGTAGACGTAAACACTGTGCTGGATACTACAGCGACTACATTGCCGACAGCAATTAATGAGTTAAAGACTGCAGTGGACTTGATCACTGCTAAACAAACTAATATTACAACAGACTTGAGCTACACAGCTAAGGTTAATGATGGAATAGTAGTAAGTTCTGACGGTACTGATGCAGTTATACCAGCAGCAGATGCAACTAATGCAGGGCTTATGCTTGCAGCAGAGAAAACTAAGCTAGCTGGAATTGAAGAGGGCTCAACAGCTGATCAAATAGCTAGTGAAGTTCCAGTCACACCTCAGGGTAATTTAAGTAGTAATAATGTACAATCAGCATTAGTAGAATTGCAAACCGATATAGACGGTTTAACAACAATAGTAGAATGGTAAGGAATCCAAATGAGCAAAATATTATACATAGATACTGATGGTACTAAAGGCTCACTGCCTGCCGGTACGCTTGGTTATGATGCATACGCAGCTGGCGGAGATGAAGGAAGAGTAGCAGTAGGTACAGCAAGTGGTACTGATATATTACTCAGTAAAAAAGATGAAGTGGATGCTATAGAGGTTAGAGTAGTGAACTTAGAAAGTAAAGACTCAATCAGCATGGCAATCGCACTAGGTTAAAGGAAAATATATGGGATTCAATAGATATACAAAAACAGGAGTAACTGCATCAACAGCAGTAGTAACATGTCCAGCAGACACAGTAATGATAGTGATAGGAACTACGATAGCAAATACTAGTGGTAATTTAACATCAGTAAATATACTTGCAGGTGGAGCTAACCTACTGAAAAGTGTGGAAGTAGAGGAAGGTAGTGCAATCGTACCAATTGGTGGTGAGCAAAAAGTTGTGCTGGTAACAGGAGATTCGTTAGTAGTTGAGGCCACTGAAGAAGTAGATGTGCACGTAAGTGTGCTAGAACAAACAGTATAAGGAGATAACAAATGGGATATATAGGAAATCAAAGTGCCGGTATAACGTATACTAATATAAATACGTTTAGAGGAAAGGTAGCTAACCTT
>RRZT011268621.1_pt1 | contig 21135 bp, 20 predicted proteins | sample 2165551 | NCBI WGS metagenome assembly RRZT01 (sample SAMN10456910, study PRJNA506462) | wastewater metagenome | biome: wastewater; feature: sludge; material: wastewater sludge; isolation source: wastewater sludge with Escherichia coli K12::gfp cells carrying plasmid... | place: USA: Moscow, Idaho... | reverse complement strand
TATATTTATCAACTTATTCTTGTACAGTCCAAGTAAGTTCCTCTATCGCATATCCTTTTTCTTCTGCATACAAAAGAAACTTTTGTTTTGTTTCTTCCGAAATTGTTTTTTGTCGTGATAAAATCCACATATAATCATGACTTTCACCAAAAACCAAAGCTGTTTCATAATCGGGATTCATCAACACTACATTATATCCTGAATAAAATGGTCCAAAGAAACTAACTTTTAAAGCTCCTTTCCCCTCTTCTCCGTTCAACTTAACTTTTCCATGAGCTTCTGTCCATTTGTTTTCTTTATCATCAAAACCTCTGTTATGAACTTCTATTACACCTTTCTTATTCAAAAAATAAGTCGCAGTTACATGACTCATATTTTTTTCATATTTGAAATCTAATCGTGCAATTTCATACCACTTTCCCATGTATTGTTGCGGATCAAAATTTTCGACCGCTGTAACATAATCCGGGATTTTAACTTTTCGACAATTCAACCAAGCGTATGACAATCCTCCCAAACCTGCTAATGCTAAACCTGAGATTATTTTTTTATTTAATTGCTTCATAATTCATTCTTTTTGTGAGAAACTTTATTTATAAATTCAATTGCAATCATTAAGCCAATATCCATATTTAAAAAGGTTTAATACATTTTCTTGTTTAGTTTTCTTTATAAATAAAATACACAAACCTTTCAATACAGTTTTCAATATTTCCTATCTAAAAATTATTTTCAAGAAAAAAGCGAATCAAAAGATTCGCTTTTCATAAATTAAAAATTGTATGTAAAACTTAGATTAAAAGTTCTTCCTCGTCCAGCGTAATAAAACAATTCTGGAACTTTATATGCACTATACAAAACTTGTGATTTTGCACTCCAAATTGTTTGATAATCGGTATTAAAAATATTCTGAACACCTAAATTAATTTTACCGAAAGGTAATTTGTAAGCAATCATTAAATCTGATGTATTGTATGAATCAATCACATTTTCCAAACCATCTGTGTATTTAAAGCTTTGCAAAGTTTGAAATCTAAAATTCCAATTATCAAATCCATAACCTGCGTAAGCTGTAAATTTAGAAGGTCCAGAAGTTGAAACATCTTGTTTTTGCCAATTACCATTTTTCTCCACTTCAGATTTGATTAACAATGTATTTGCTCCAACATAAAATCCTCCGTTCATATAAGAAACCTCTGCTTCTACGCCCATATTTCTTAATTTCTGATCAACCACTTCTACCCAAAGATTTAATCCATCACGTTTTAAAGCAATATTTTTATCGGAATTACTGATAAATCCAGAGATTTGTCCTTTAAATCCATTATTTGTTCTGAAACGATAACCAAGTTCAAATTGTCCTGTTTTCACACCAGAAAGAGGAGAATCTTTTACATTCACACTCGAACTTAAATCCCAATTATTGGTTGCAGAATTAAATTTATAATTTCCATATCCATAAAATTTTGATGGATCAGCCAACGAAACTCCTTGTGAATAAGTTGTCCAAACTTGGTTCAATTCATTAATTTTATACAACAAACCAGCATTTAACATCGTCATATTATAGCTACTTTTTCCGCCTGGAATATAATCGGCGCTGTTTCCATAACCATTTGCGATTTGCAATTGTTGAGTAGAACCAACAAAATCATCCAACTTAATCGAAATATCTTGGTAACGAATTCCTCCCGAAACTTTCAATTGAGGTAAAATATCATACTCAGCTTGCGCATATCCTGCAAAACTTGTAGAATGATTGGTTGGATAACGATCAATTGTTAAAACAGTGTGATTAATCATTCCTCCACTTGATAATGATTTCTGAGAATCAAATACATTTTGTTGACCTTCAAACTTTTCAAAGTCAGCGTCTACACCATATGTTAATTTCAATTTCCCCCAATCTTTTACCAAAACAGCCTTTAGACCCGAATAATACGTATCTTGTTGAGAAGCCGACATATAAGGACTTGTCCCAGAAGGCAACGTTAAATTACCTGGAAATGGGTAAAATCCTAATTTCTCAACACGAGAAGCAAATTGAACATAAACGTCTTGCCCTCCTAAAATATTCGTTCCATTATAACTCAATGTTCCCATTACACGCTCTGTTCCTGGATTTTTATCCGTATCAAAACCATCTCGCATTTCCAAAACAGAAGCATCTCCTTTGGTTAAAACACTAATATTTTCACCTAAATATAAACTACGATCTCCATTATATTTTGAACGATAATATTGCACAGATCCATTGATTTGATGTTTCGGATTGAATTTGTAACCCGCTGTTGCCAACACATCAATAGATTGATTATATTGTAAATCTAATTGCGAAATATCTGCAAATATTTGATCACCATCTGCATCATAAGCTCCACCATTTTGTTGAAAAGCAACAGCCAAACGTCCAGTAAATTTATCATCTTTGTAACCAATAGATTGAGCTGCACGCCAATCATGATCATCACTTCCTGAAAAACCTGTACGTGAACCAAGTTCTGTTTCGCCACTAATTCCATTTTTTAGCGTTTTTTTCGTTACAATATTGACAATACCACCTGTTGCATTTCCGCCATAAATTGCGCTTGCACCAGATAAAACCTCAACTCTTTCGATATTAAATGGATCTATTGCATCCAATTGACGACTTATGTTACGGATACTGTTTAAGGAAACACCGTCTATCATCACCAACATCGAACGTCCACGCATATTCTGACCATAATTTGATCTTCCTTGTGAACCAACATCCATCCCTGGAATCATAATCGCTAAAGCTTCTTTTAATGGAACACCATTTTTAGCTTGTTGCGCAATTTGTTCTTGATTGATCACCCAAACAGTTCCTGCCAAATCAGATATTTTTGTAGGTTTTCTTGAAGCAACTACCACAACATCATTCAAATCTGTGGATATACTATCATTCGTTTGGGCATATGACAGCGAGGCACTCCCAAATAAAATTGTTAAACAGATGATATTTTTTTTCATAGTGTGTTTTTAAATAATTTATATTTGCTGCAAATATAATTTTTATTTATTCTAAATTAATTTTATTAATGAAAAAATATTTTCTTTTTCTTCACAAATGGCTTGGATTATTTACAGGTATTATTATTTGTATTGTAGCAATAACAGGAGCTATCTTTTGTTTTCAAGATGAAATAAAAGATGCACTGTTTGATTATAGAAAAGTTGAAATTGTTCATCAACCATTCATAAAACCAAGTGAAATTATTCTTAAAGTACAAGACAAAAATCCTAAACATGTTGTTCTTCGAGTGATGTATATGGATAAAGATCGATCAACTGTTGTGATGACGATGGATGATAAAAAAGAATCTTACTTTGTATATGTCAATCCATATTCAGGGAAAATCTTACATCAAGAAAATATGAAACAAGATTTTTTCTTGGTGATACAATACATTCATATGAATCTTTTATTGGGTGATATCGGAAAAAATATAATTGGTTTTTCGACTGTTATTTTTATCATGATTATGATAAGTGGATTAATACTTTGGTGGCCCAAAAAGAGAAAACAAGCTAAAAATGGATTAACGATAAAATACAAAGCAAAATGGAAACGCATCAATTATGATTTGCATAATGTATTAGGATTTTATGCTTTTAGCATTGCTTTTATTGTCGCTTTATCAGGTATTGCATTTAGTTTCAAACCTGTTCGCAATTCATATACACAAATTGTTAATCTTGGAAAATCATTTCCTAATGAAGAAAAAGGATATGTCTATCAGCCTAAAAAAATGTTAGAAGACAATTACACTATTGTTGATTCGGCATATGCTTATAGTTTAAAAAATAGTCCAACAGCTTCTATGTATTGGATTTATTTACCTGTTCCTGATAAAAATCCTTTAGCCGTAAGAGCATATCATAAAAGTTTGCGCTATTATGCGGTTGACGAATATCAATTTGATTCGAAACAATTTCAGGTTTCTAAATTAATGAATGAGAATTTATCAAATGGTAAAAAGTTTGCAAACTCAATGTATGACATCCATACAGGACAAATATTAGGTTTATTTGGTAAAATATTAGCCTTTACTTCTTCAATAATTGTGGCAAGTTTACCCATTACAGGTTTTATTATTTGGCGGAATAAAAAACGAAAGCAGAAAAGAAAATAATTTTATTCAAACAATTGTTGAATAGATTATAAAATTTATAATTTCTATTAATCATAAGCAATTTTTCAAACCAAATTATTAGGCTAACATCTTAATACATTTTGTAAATTTGTACTTCAAAAATAAGCGAATATGCAAGGACCAATTGGTGTTTTTGACTCTGGTTATGGAGGATTAACCGTTTTCAAAGAAATACAGAAAAAACTTCCGCAATACGATTATATCTATTTAGGTGATAATGCTCGTTGCCCTTATGGAATTCGCTCGTTTGAGACAGTTTATGAATACACCAAAGAATGCGTTTTTAAATTGTTTGATTTGGGATGCAATTTGGTTATACTTGCTTGCAATACAGCCTCTGCAAAGGCTTTACGAACAATTCAGCAAAATGATTTACCCGAAGGCAAAAGAGTTTTGGGTGTTATTCGCCCAACAACAGAATCGATAAATGAATACACAAAGAATAACAAAGTCGGAATTTTAGCTACGCAAGGAACTGTTTTGTCCGAATCGTATAAAATTGAGATGAACAAATTTCATCCAACGATTGATGTTTTTCAATTAGCTTGTCCACTTTGGGTTCCTTTGGTTGAGAATAATGAAATTGATAGCAAAGCTGCGCACGATATTGTAGAAAAAGATATTCAACGCTTATTTGATCAATCATCCGAAATCGATACAATTGTATTGGCTTGCACACATTATCCGCTTCTTCTTCCTGTGATTTCGCAATATGTACTAGAAAATGTAACAATTCTTTCGCAAGGAGAATTGGTCGCGAATAAATTAACTGACTATTTACATCGCCATCCCGAAGTAGAAACACAATGCTCAAAAAATGGACATCTTACATTTTATACGACAGATGATACGAAAAGTTTTGAAGCAAATACGACAATTTTTTATGGTCAGAAAATTACTGCTTCACATTTAGATGTTTAAAATATTTTTTCAAAAAAATACAAATAAAAAAACCGAGCAAATGCTCGGTTTTTTTTAGGAAATATTTGAAGTATTGAATATAAAATATTGAAAATTATGATGTATTAATATTAAAAAAAAGCTATTTATTCCGTATTAATATTCATTTTTAATTAATTCTTTTACAAAAAAGACTTCTAATTCTTAATTATTTCTTAATAAAAAATTAAATATTAATTCAAAATACACTTTAATTTTTTTATTTTTTAAGAAAAAATTTCTACATCTTGTCTACATATCAAGTTAAGTATTTTACATAAATACTTTATAACAAGTTATTTAAACTTATACAATGTCTACATTTTGTCTACATAGAAGTTTTTCAATATTTAAGTAAATTTTTTAAAAAACAATTATCTATAATTTTAGTGGACAATTATTGAAATTCCACATTCATGAAAAAAAATTACTTCCTACTGATGCTAATTGGCTTTATTTCTCAAAGCACATTTGCTCAAACACCAGTTCAAGTAGTCGATGATTTTTTGAATCAAGCCAAACAAAAAGGTACTATTGATTCGAAATTAGACTACAATGTCATCACAGAAGATGTGATCGGAAACAATCAAGCAGATTATGTAAAAATTCAACAAACAATCAATGGCATTCCAGTTTATGGAGGTAATGCAACTTTTTTTGTTCAAGATGGTAAAGTTATCAATCATAACGAAACATTTGTTTATGGAAACAATAACAAATCGTTAAATGTTGCTCCAAGTCTTACAGTTGAGCAAGCTATTCAATCAATGGCTCAAAAATTAGGTAAAAACTTTATTGCTACTTCTACAGAGGATTTGGTTAAACAATTCAAAAATAATCAACCTATTAACACTGAAAATTCTGTTTCTTTTCTTAAAGAGTCGCCATCTTATTTGTATTACTATAATAATGATGGAAACCTAAGATTAGCTTGGTTAGCTTTGACAGAAATTAAAGATGAATTACAAGAAAATAATCTGAATAATTTGTATGAAACAATAATTGATGCCAATACAGGTGAATTATTGTCAAAAAAATCAATTATTTATGCTTGTGGTGGTCATGATAATACTTCTGAAAATGTTTACCATAATAATCCTGAAGATTTTAAATGGGTAACCAATGCTTTCGCAGCAGAAACTACAACTTTAGATGCTCCTTTAAATGGAACATATCGTGTGATTCCAGCTAATCAGCAAAGTCCACTTAAATCTGATTTCAAATTATTGACAAATGTTTATGATCCTGTAGCTTCTTTAGAAGGATGGCACAAAGCATTACCAGAAGCATTAAAATTCAATCCGTCGTTAACTAAATATCATACTGTAGGAAATAATGCACAAGTAGGATACGACAAAAATGGTGTATTGACAGATTACGTTTTTGGAAGTGGTGCTCTCTATATTGTTGCCGCACATGTTATGATTGGTAATGAAGCTTACGGAGGAGAAAAACTCTTATTTGACTTTCCAAACCCTGGTAAATCAATGAACTATGATCCATTACAATATACTTCGGCAGCTACAACACAGATGTTTTATTCGGTAAATTCTATTCATGATATTTTACATTACCATGGATTTACACCAAAAGCAGGAAGTTTTCAGATGAATGTTGGTGATAAAGCTCGTGTACTTGGATTTACAACTTCTGGCTACGGAACAAAAGCACCAATGAAAAACAATGCTTTTATGGCATATAGTCCAACAATCATGAAAAATCCTACTACGGCTTTCTTAACATTCGAAACTTTACCAGCTGATGCAGGTTATTTAGAAATTAAAGACGGACCTATAAAAGGTATATACAAAGGAGCTAGTGGAAATAACACTGGTTATACTTATGGTAAATCACCATCGGTAGTTGCTGATATGATGCTAATTAACGATAAAAAAGGAATTAATGAACATGATGGTTGTGAAGCTTTCCCGGATGATAACCAAACAATAAAAGGTAAAATCGCTTTAGTAGATAGAGGTGGATGTACCTTTGATATAAAAGTAAAAAATATTGCACCTCACAATCCCGCAGCCATTATTTTTATTAACAATGATCCAACATCAACATTGGACGGAATGGTTTCTGTAGGACAAGATGAGCTTGGATTAACTATTCCAATTGCTTCTATCGAAAAGGTAGTTGGTGATCAAATCAAAGCTGCCATTGCCAAAAATGAGACGGTGTCAGGAACTATGCCATCTTCTAACTTTAGCTTTAGAACACGTGACAGCGGTTTTGATAGCCAAGTTATTTTGCACGAATATACACACGCCGTTAGTAATCGTTTAACTGGAGGAAATATTAATGGCGAAGAAGGTATGGGTGAAGGTTGGAGTGATTATGTTGCACTTAATTTGACACAACAAGCTTATCAAACATCAAAAGATTTAATCAATATGGGAGAATATGCTTTTGATGGTGCCGGATTAAGAATCCTACCTTATACAACTGATATGAAAGCAAATCCGCATACGTATGATTATTTGAAAGTAATTGGAGCAGGTGAAAATAAAATGCATCCTACAGGTTACGTATGGGCATTGATGTTATGGGAATTACACTGGAAAATGATAGATAAATATGGTTTCAATCCAGATTTCAAATCAAATACAGGCGGTAATAATATGACCTTAGATTTAGTTTTACAAGGTTTAAAAATACAAAAGAATGATCCAGGTTTTGTTGATGGTCGTGATGGAATTTTAATGGCGGATGTTGTTTTAAACAAAGGAACTAACCAATGTTTGATTTGGGAAGCTTTTGCCAAAAGAGGCTTAGGCTATAGTGCTAATCAAGGTGATCCTTTATTAAGAACAGATGGAAAAGAAGCCTTTGATCTTCCTCCTACTTGTGCACGTTTAGGTACTGATGAATTAGAAGTAAACGACGTTACCATTTACCCAAATCCAGTGAAAGATTTAGTGTACATTAACGCAAAAGATAATGTTAATAAATATGAAATTATTGATGTAACAGGACGTCTGATTGAAACAGGACAAGTTGAAAAAGACAATCAAGTCAACCGTGTTTCTACAAATCGTTTAGCTACTGGTGTATATATTTTGAAATTATATACTAATAAAGGTGTTGTAACGAAAAAAATCATTAAAAAATAATATTAATCTTACTTATTATGAAAAAACATCTAAATATAATTCTAATCACATTACTAAGTGCGAATGTTTTTGCGCAACACGCAAAGTCATCCATTCTTGAAAGTTGGTTAGAGCAAGCAAAAACACCAAAAGTTGTCGTTAATCAACTTGCAGACTTTACAAGTCCTCAACCCAAATTGGGATTAACTTATTGTACACCTGCTAACATTCCTACACCAGAGGAAATTACTAAAGTAACTATTAAAAGTAATGCTAACACTTATTTGGTAAACAGCAGTGGTAACGACACTAATATTGGTTATGAAGATTTTACAGCTTTAACTCCAGCCAAATTACAGCAATCGAGTTATTACGACATTACATTAGAGGGTGATACAAAAGGATTATTCTATAGTTCATTTACAGTAATGATAGACTTTAACCAAGATGGAAATTTTAGTAATTATTATGACAATTATAGTGATTCACAATCAGAAATAATTTTTGGTGATGATTTGTTGTATAATTCGAACGGGAAAGATGGAAAATCAATCACTGTTAGAGTAAGAGTTCCACAAGATGCGAAATTAGGACAGACAAGAATGCGTATTCTGAAAAGACAAACTGATGATAGAGCAGCTTTTCATACAACTAATGGTTGTGATATTGGCTCTACTTTTGGGCAAGTAGAAGATTATACAATTAATGTTGTAGAACCTGTCGCATGTACCAATACTCCAAATGGAGCAGTAACAAATGAAGTTATACTTCCTGTCATGAATAGTTTAACAAGCCTGCCTCAAGAAATTAGCATGGGAAGCTATGTAGATATTTTTGTTTATAAAGATGTTAAATATTTTTTTGAAGTAAATAATAACACAAAAATACAATTAGCATTAAAGAATATTAAAACCAATAAAGTTTTAGCTGCAAGTCCTGGTGCAATTAATTTTAGAAGTCCAATAACAGGTGTAGTTCGCTTATATATACATAGTGATGAAAACTGTACAGTGGGTACAGAAAAAGTTAAGCTTGAATTAACAGGTACTAACCCAAATCCGAATCCTATTAATGAAGCTTGTAATTTTGGGATACCTACAACTCAATTTCAATTACTAAAAGAGTTTAAAAGCAATGAAGAACTTGCATTTGATATCAACGCAAGTCCTGGTCGTGCGACAACAATTAGCGGAATTAAAATAAATTTACTTGGAGAAGCCACACAAGTTGATTTTGACCTTCTAGCTGATGCAAATGAATTACCTTCTACTCTAATTTCGAAAATAAAAGGAAAAATTGTTTCTAAAAAATTAATTGCAACAATCAATGGAATAAAAGGTTACGAATATAACATCGATTTTGATCAACCAATTACATTAGATGCATTAGAATCAGATAATGTTACAAAAAAATGGTTAAAATTAGTAACTGATGCGCAAGCAGTAGAAATAAATGCCTTATATAGTCTTGGAAATAAATTTGCTCTTAAAACGCAAGATAAATGGACAAAAAGTCCTTCTTCAGAATTTGTCTATCAGTTAAAAGCAGATTGTAGTTATAGCTCATGTAAACAAACTGTACCAGAAGCTCCAAAAATATTAGAAATGGCTGTTCCTGAACTCTCAGGTGCCACCACTAACAAAAATATATTTGATGTAGTAGTAGACAAAAATTACTCGTTAGAGATTGATGGATTAGACATTGATTACTGGGTAAATGATAAAACAAATAAGCCAGAGATAGTATGGCCAGAAATGCCATTTCTTAAAATATTTCTGTTAGAAAATAATCCAAAAACGGATATGCCCTATATACAAGAGACAGATAAAACAATCAAAAACATTCCTATTTCGACTATAGATACTGCCTTTTTAGAGAATTACCACTTGAAATATGAAGGTGTAATATATTATCATTTAGAAAAATTCCGTGCCAAAATAGATTTTAAAGAGCCATTGAAGTTAGATGGTAAAAATACAAATAGATACTGGCTATCTTTAGAAGAAGAAAGTAATATAGATGCTTGGAGTATTACACCGTATGCTGAACATACAGTAGGTAAATCTGCTTATACTTATTCTTTGCCAGCTAATCCTACACAAGATACTGATGTTTGGGTTGATCATAAATCAGAGTTTGTGTATAATTTAAAAATAAGATGTAGTAGTCTTGCAACAACAGAAACAGAAAAATTAGGCGAAACCAAAATCTATCCTAATCCATTCCGAGATATACTTACAATAGAGTCTATCTATAACATCAAAGCTGTAGAAATATACAATATGGCTGGACTAAAAGTAAACTCGAAAGAGATGAATACTAAAACTGCTCAGCTTAATTTGAGTAATTTACCAGTAGGTGTTTATATCTTAAAAGCAATTGATGAAAAAGGAAAAGTTTTTTCTCAAAAAATAATCAAGAAATAAAGTGTTAATAATCACTCATATTTTTCAATTGTGTTAATAAGAAAACCGAGCATTAGCTCGGTTTTTTTATTATGCTTTTAGACAAATTATGAAACTGCTTCTACATTCAGAATTTCATATTTTTTTGTACCATCATTTGCTGGCCATTCAATTACATCACCAATTTTATAACCAATTGTTGCTAAACCTTCGTCCATTAAAATAGAATGACGATTCTTTTTCGGTTTTGCTTTTTCTGGGCTAACAAAATTTAATTGATATTCTTGATTTGAATTTAATTCTTTTATTGTTACTTTTTTCCCTACAGTAACAATATTATCTGCCAAATCTCTTCTCAAAATTTGCTCTGCATGACGCAATTCTTTTGTCAAGATATTTTCTTGTTCTGCTGTTACTTTTTTTCTTCTTAAATGGTCTTTAATTAAATCGTATAATCCTGTTGTTAAAATAATATTTGTTGTCATTTTGATAAATTCTTAGTTAAACTTTCAATCATTCGAAGAAGATTTCCTAAGACTCAAATATCAAATGACCGAAAATAAAATTCGCTAAAATTTGATACAAATCTCCTTACAGAAAATTGAAAATAATTGAAAATTGAAAAAAAATAGAAGGTTCCCTGTCTCGAGTCGTAACAGGGATTAGTTGATAAACTCTTTCGAGCTTCTTAAGAAAGTATCATCATGCAAATATGCCAACGACAAAAACAACCACGATTGGTTGTTTCTTCTATAGATGTCGATAAAATTTGCCATAAATTGATCCTAAAATGATTAATTCAAAGTTACGATATCTTTCTCAATCTAAAAAATATAAACCTTTTAAGATTATTTCATTAATATCATTTCAATAAAAAGGAACTTGAATCCAAGTTCTGAAAAAACTGATAATCTTCATTTTCAAAATAAATAAAAACTGTCTAATTTTATAAAAATTTTAAGGAATTGAAATCTTACCTTTTCATACTAACTGTTGTTCTAATAACTTGTAGACCATTGCTACCAGTTATTGACTATTTAGTGAATTATGATAAGATTTCTAAAGAATATTGTGTTAATATAGAGCGTCCAGAATTATTGTGTAATGGCGTTTGTTATCTGAAAGAACAGATTTCCAAGACTGTTACTGATGAACAAAATGATGACAATAAAATTCAAGTTTCTTTACGCACAATTGATTATTTTATCTATCAACCTACCTTCGAAATTAATACATCTACCTTTACAAAATCTATTGAAAAAATATCGACTTTCGAATTAGCTTTCGAAACTCAATATCAATTAGATCAACAACTTCAGCCTCCTATTTGATAAATAGCCCATATTTATCAAATTATTATCTCATTAACATTTAATCAAGTTGACATTTCATATAAGATTTGTCAAAAGTTTCAATTGTTTATTGATTGCATTGTTCGTGCTTTTAATTGGTTTTCGATCATTAATTCCTTTTACTGTATTCATTAGTACTCAGGAGAAGATTATTGATGAATATTGTATCAATAAAGAGCGACCAGAAATGCAATGTAATGGAAAATGTTATTTATCGAAGCAACTAAAAGAAACGGAACAAGAATCTGATTCGGTTTTAGTAAAAAATATTCGATTTGCAGAAATTTATATACATTTCGAATGCTTAGATATTCCATTTATTCAAGATTTTATTGTAAAAATAAAACATCGATTCTTTTGGCAATCATCCTATTCTATCGATTGGGTTTTTAAATATCTAAAACCTCCAATTGTTTAATTAATAGAACAAATATTCAGTATTGGAGAACAATAATTGTTTTCCAACAGCATTTTTATTCAAAAAAATTAAACAATTATTACAATGAAAACAATCAAATATTTTTTAAACTTATCATTTATCGCATTACTTACTTTATTTACTTCCTGCAACAACGAAGATGATTTCTCTGAAATTAAATCAACTGAAACAGGTAAAATTCAATTAAAGTTTGAAAATGGATTTGATAATTTGGGAGGAATTGTTCTAGATCAAACAACGCAAACCTCATCAAACGGACAAAAACATAAATTAACAACATTAAAATATATCATTTCTAACATCACATTAATTGACGAAAAAGGGAATGAATTTGATTATCATAAAAACGATCCAGACAAAGGTGCTTTTGTTATTAATCAAGATTCTGCAATAGCTAATGTCGTTTATTTAAATTTGGATAATATTCCTCAAAATAAATATACAAAAGTACGTTTTGGACTTGGTGTATCTCAGAAAGCTTATTTATTAGGCCAGACTGGACAAGCTACTTTTTGGGAAAAAGCAAAGAAAAATGGAATGACTTGGTCTTGGGCTGCTGGTTATGTTTTCTTTAAAATAGAAGGTTTTTATGGCAAAACTACTACAGACACTTTCTTCTTAACTCATACTGGAAATATGGGAGATATTAACAAAAATAATGTTCAAGATTTATATAGAGAAGTAACATTAGATTTGCCTACATCAGCACGAGTAACTTCTAAGATTAAGCCTTCTATTCATATTATGGCAAATTTGAACACTTATTTAAGTGGTGATCATAAATTGATATTAGATGAGTCGAACAATAACATTATGGGATCTTCCAACTTTGCACAATTGGTAACAGAAAATATACAAAATATGTTTCGAGTTGATCATGTACATAACGACGAAAAAAATCAATAAAGTTTATAGCGGTGTTTATATAACACCGCATAATTCTACAAACAATGAATAAAATAATAACAATTATTTTCAGTTTATTAATCTTGTTAAGTTGTAACGATGATGATATTGATTATGGACAGATTGTTGATGAACCTTATCAATTAGAAACCCCTTCTTATTTTCCTAAAATAACATTTGATACAGATAAATATCCGTTAACTAAGAATGGTGTTGAATTAGGAAAAAAACTATTTTATGAAGGTCGATTATCTAGAAATAATACTATTTCATGTGCTTTTTGCCATATTCAAGAAAATGCCTTTACTCACCACGGACATCCTGTTAGTCATGGAATTGATGATCGATTAGGAATTCGAAATGCTCCTCCTATTCAAAATTTGGCTTTTCTAAATCGATTTATGTGGGATGGCGTTATTCATGATTTAGCTCAACAACCAATTTCTCCTATTACAGCTGAAGAAGAAATGGATACAACTTTTCCCGAAATCATTAAGAAATTATCATCAGATTCTTCTTATCGAAAAATGTTTAAAAATGCTTTCGGAGATGATAAAATCGATGCAAATCGTATTCTCAGCGCATTAGGACAGTTTATGGCTTCAGTTGTATCAAAAGATTCTAAATATGATCAATATTTAAGGAAAGAGGCAGATTTAAATGAAACCGAAAAAAAAGGTTTACAACTTTTTCAACAGAAATGTTCAAGCTGTCATAAAGGAACACTTTTTACAGATGAGTCTTTTCGAAATACAGGAATGTATTATAATAAACAATACAAAGATGGAGGTTTATATCGTGTGACATTAGATTCGACTGACTTTATGAAGTTTAGAGTTCCAAGTTTAAGAAATATTGAAATGACCAAACCTTATATGCACGATGGTCGATTCTATAGTTTAGAAGCTGTTTTGAATTTTTATTCAGAAGGTGTACAAAATGATAAATATTTGGATTCTCAACTCAAACAAAATAATCGAATTGGAATTCCTATGACAGAAGAAGAAAAAAAGGCAATTATTTCTTTTCTAAAAACATTAACAGATTACTCATTTATTAATAACCCTGCTTATGCAGAATTTTAAATCTATTCAAATGAAATTATATATCAATTTATTTTTCGTTATATTATTTACACCCATTTCATTATTTGCACATACTGATAATGATTCTATTGTAATCTCTCATTTATATGATTTAGAATTAGATTGTGATGCTTGTGGTTGTTCAGCAACTTCAACCTCAAATGGAATTGAAAATCTTATAAATTCAAATTTCATTGGGATTCGTTACCTTCATCAATCTTATAAAGCTAAAGAAGATGCTTTTTCTAATAAAAGAATACAAAAGCAACAATTCAATACCATTCAATTATGGGCAAGAATTCCAATAAATAATAGAATTGACATCAATGCTAGCATTCCTTACCATTTTCATAATAAAGAAGGTAAAAACTCTTCTTCTATTTCTGGTATTGGAGATTTAAATATGATGGGAATAGTTAAAGTCATTAAATCAAATACAAGTTCTAATGAGCTAAAACATGGATTAAGTGCTGCAATAGGTTTAAAAATTCCAATCGCAAAATTTAATCAAGCAAATGCTGAAACAACCAATCCTAGTTTTCAATTAGGTACAGGAAGTTGGGATACTCAGTTTGCAATAAATTACCAATTAGCTTATAAGAATTCGACTTTACAATTAGTAACAGACTATAACTTGAAAGGAGAGAATAAAAAGAAATACAAATTTGGAGATCAATGGAATCAATTAATTCAATTACAACATCTTTTCATTAACAATGAATTAAAATTACTTGGAAAAGTCGGTTTTCAAAACGAACTTTATTATAAAAATGAACAATTTGGGGAGACGATTCCAAAATCTAAGGGAAAAGCTCAATTTGCGAAATTAGGATTAGAAGCAGCTGCTCGAAAGTTTAATTTTGGTATAGAATATTTTCAACCTATACTTTCTGATTTAAATTCGGGAGAAATCGAAGTAAAAAACAGAATAGGTTTCTTTTTTAATTACAATTTATTTCAATCTAAAAACAAATAACAATGAAAAAAATATTAACATTAACATTCTTCATCATCTCTTTTTCAATTTTTGCTCAACAAAAACTAAAAGTAAAAGTTGTAAACGAGAAAGATCCTATTTGTGGAATGAATACCGCACAATTCTTAACAGATACCACAATTTATCAAAAGAAAATTTATGGTTTTTGTAGTAAAAGCTGTAAAGTTGAATTCAAAAAAAATCCAAAAAAATACGTGAAGAAAAAGTAAGAGAAAGAAAATAATTTGACAGTAGTTGCACTTGAATCTAAGAAGAATTATTAAGCAACTACTGTCATTTTTTATATCAAAAATTGTTTTACAATTTCCTGTAAATCATCTTCAAACTTTACTCCATAATGTTTCCAAAGTAGCTTTCCTTGATGAAAAAGCATCAAAGTTGGTACACCATTTACTTGATACATTGCATCAAATTGAATAGTACTTACTTTCTCTTTATCTACATCTATTTTTATAATTTCTACATTATCAGGAAATTTTTCTTTCAAATTTTCTAAAAACTGAAGTTGTAACTGACATGGAGCACACCAATTTGCATAAAAATCAATCAAATAATAATTATTTCCTTGTATTTTATCCAATAAATCCATTTTAAAATTTAGATATTATTACACTTATTTTATTGTTTGCCAAGGACCGCCGTTTATTGCATCAAATCCATTTTTATTTAAAATTGTTACTGCTTGCGCACTACGAGCTCCACTTCTACAAACTGTTACAATTTTTTTGCTTGGTAATTCCTTTAATCTTACTTCTAATTCTTGCAACGGAATATTCACCGCATCTGTATGATGTCCCGCCAAAAACTCTGCTTTTGTACGAACATCCAACAATAAAGCACCTTCTTGTAGATAGTTCTCTACATTCGAATTTGATGTCAACATTTTTAAAATCCTTTTGAAAAACATATTATTTAACTAATGGTTTTTGATTCAATTTCCAGTCAGCAATTCCTCCACTATAATTTTCAACTTCAAAACCTTTCGATTCCAAAAAACTCTGTGCAATCGTTGCTCGATCTCCAGCTTGACAATGCAAGGCAATTTTTTTAATTGGATCTAATTCGCTGTATCTTTTTGGTAAATAACCGACAAAAATATGTTTCGCTCCTTCGATATGACCTTCTTTAAATTCTGCTTCTCCTCTAACATCTAAAATCTGAACCTCATCATTTCCAATGTAATTTTCCATTGTATCTGCATCGATTAAAATAGAAGATTGTAAAGAACTAAAATTGCTCAACATATCTGTTGGAGTAATATAACCATAGACATTATCCAAACCAATTCGCATCAATTTTCGCGTCATTTCTTCTACTTCATCCTCTTCTACAATCAACACAATTGGTTCTTGATAATTTACCATCCACCCCATCCATGTATTGAATGTTTTATTGTTTTGAATATTTAATGTTCCTGGTAAATGGAATTGAGAAAAATCTGTTTTGATACGCGCATCAATCACTTTCATTCCAAAATCTTTCGCTTTTTCAAATTCGATGTATGTTAATTTAGCCCATTTCGGAACTTCGATCAATAAAGGACGTTTTATTTTATTTAGCTTTTTCATCATTGCAAAGTAAGCTGGCGCTTCGGGTTGATCTGCTAATAAATAATCAACAAATCCTTTTTCATTCGAATCAAATTGCAACGCCCAATTTCTGATTTTCTCATAACCAACCGTTGTACTAGCTACAGCTCCCAAAGCTTTTCCGCAAGCAGAACCTGCTCCATGTGCTGGCCAAACTTGTAAATAATCTGGTAATGCTTGAAATTTTTTCAACGATTCAAACATCTGCTTCGCTCCTACTTCTTTAGTACCAATTAATCCTGCTGCTTCTTCTAATAAATCTGGACGACCAATATCTCCTACAAAAACAAAATCTCCAGTAAAAATCATAACTGGTTCTTTCGTCGCAGGCGTATCTGTCAACAAAAAACTAATACTTTCTGGCGTGTGACCTGGAGTATGCATCACCTCAAAAATTAGATTTCCAACTTCTATTTTATCGCCATTTTTTAATCCGACATGTTCAAAATCGTATTGCCAATCCTCTCCGCCTTCATCAGACAAATACATCTTCGCTCCTGTTACATAAGCCAACTCTTGGCTACCAGAAAGATAATCAGCATGAATATGTGTTTCGGCAATATGCGTAATTTTCAGCTTATTTTCTTCTGCTATTTTTAAGTATGTATCAATATCTCTTTTTGGATCGATTACAATTGCTTCTCCTTTTGCTTGACAACCTACAAGGTAACTTGAATGTGCCAATGACTTTTCAAAAATGTGTTGAAAAAACATATGATAATATTTTTATGGTTTAACCTTTTTCTAATTTGTTAAGCAAAGTTAAGTTGCTAAAAAACAATCGACAGTAACCAATGTTACAGACTTAAAATAGAGAGAATAAAGATTTTAAAAATAATTTAAAACCAAAACCAAAGATAAAATGGAGATGAAAATCCAAAGTAAGATTCCGTATGATAAAGTTTTAAAACCTGCTTGTTTGATGGATTGTAAGTTAATCAACGAGCCAATCATAAATAAAGCAACAATCATTAATTGTTTCGAAATTCCTTGTAAAATATGATAAACTTTTTCGCCTTGAGGAAAATAAGTAGCGATAAGCATTGTTGCTATAAAACCAATTATAAAATAAGGAAATTTGTAAGAAGAGTTCTCTTTTTTGTTGAAATAACCAATTAATAAAGCCAACGGAAAAATCCATAATGTTCGGCTCAATTTTACAGTTGTTGCAACTTCCAAAGCTTGCTCACCGTATTGTTTAGCAGCACCGACAACAGAACTTGTATCGTGAATTGCAATTGCAGACCACAAACCAAATTGGTATTGCGATAACTTAAAATAATGTCCAATAAATGGAAAAATCATTAATGCAATCGCATTCAACACAAACACAACTGCCATGGCAATGGTAATTTGATTGGCTTTTGGTTGTAAAACCGAAGAAATTGTAGCAATAGCACTTCCTCCACAAATAGCAGTTCCCGAAGTAATCAGCAGCGATGTATTCTTGTTGATTTTTAATAATCGGTAGAATACAAATCCTAATGTAAAAACACTTAATACAGAAATAAAAGTGAGAAAAAATCCATCTTTACTTACCGAAATAGCCTCGTGAAGATTCAAACCTAATCCTAAACCAATGATTGCTATATTCAATAATTTCTTTGAATATCGCTTTGAAATTTCCCCAAATTCATTCTGAAAAATTAAACCATAACCAATCCCTAAAAGTAACGCCACAGACGACTCTACAAAAGGAAAAAAAGTAAATAGCAACAATCCAAAATAAACTATACGGGCAATCATTTGTTTTATGAAATACAAAAACAAAAGTAATTGACCGTATCAAAATAGATTGTAACATTTGTTACAAATGAGATTATTTTTAGAAAAATTTTCTACTATAAGTTGTTTCAAATAAAAAAAGGAAGCTCAAAAACTGAGCTTCCTTTGTATATATTTTTTTAAATAATTTCTTACTTAATCGTGATTTCGTTTCGGTTTAGTTGAAGAAAACCTTCTTTTTCTAACGCTTTCAACAAACGAGAAATAACAACACGAGAAGTATTGAGCTCGTAAGCGATTTCTTGATGCGTTTTTACCACAACTTTGCCTTTGTTGATACTTGCGACATCCAACAGATATTTTTTCAAACGTTCGTTCATATCGTTGAAAGCTAAATTGTCAATCGCTACCAACATTTCCTCCATTCTATTATTGTAACTATCAAAAATGAAACGTCTCCACGATGGATATTTTGCCAACCATTCGTCCATTTTTACAATCGGAATCATCACCAATTCTCCATCAGTTTCAGCAACAGCACGTATTTTACTCTGTTTATCACCTAAACAACAAGCCATCGTCATGGCACATGTATCACCTTTTTCGAGAAAATACAACAATAGTTCTCCTTCATCAAAATCTTCGCGCATAATCTTGATTGCACCACTCAAAAGAATTGGCATTCCTTTGATAAATTGGTTCAAATCAATCATTACATCATTCGCTTTGAAATCAACCAAAGATCCTAATTCATCAATTTCATTCAATAATTCATCTTCAAATTGATATGGATAAGTTGCTTCTATTTTCTCTTTTATCATGTTTAATGTGGGATTTTGTTTCTAATTTTTCCGTAAAGAAATGTACCGACTAATGCACCTACAATTGTAATTAAAATTGGATAAACTCCTGCGCCTAATAGTACAAATATTGGTCCAGGACAAGCGCCAACCAACGCCCAACCTAACCCGAAGAAAATTCCTCCGATCAAATAACGAGCTATTGATTTTGTTTTGGGCTGAATCACAATTTTTTCACCATCGATATCTTTTGCTTCCTTCTTTTTCATCCATTGTATTCCAATCAAACCGACAACCAAAGCCGAACCGATAAATCCGTACATGTGGAAAGATTGAAAATTGAACATTTCGAAAATGCGGAACCAAGAGGCTGTTTCTGCCTTGTACATGGTTACACCAAAGATAACACCTAATATGATATAAACTAAACTTCTCATGCGATTAAAAAATTAAAGGAAACAAAACGTGAACCATCAAAAGTCCACCGATAAAAAAGCCGATAACAGCAATTAATGAAGGTAACTGCAAATCACTTAAACCCGAAATCGCATGCCCAGATGTACAACCTCCTGCGTAGCGCGTTCCAAAACCAATTAACAATCCACCAACAAATAATAACGCAATATTTTTAACGGACATTGTTTCGAAAATTTCGGTTGGAGAATATGCTTTTCCTGCACTTTCGAATCCCATTGTATTCAATTTTGCAATTGTAGCATCTGAAATTTCAGGAATTTGATTATCTGATAAGAAATGTACCGAAACAAAACCTCCGATTACTGCGCCAACTAAGAATAATAAATTCCATTTTTGAGCTTTCCAATCAAACGAGAAAAAATCACATGATTTTCCTCCTCCCAAAGCAGAACAAATCGTTCTGAAATTTGAAGAAAATCCAAAACTTTTTCCGAAATAAATCAATAAAAGCATTACAATCGCAATTATTGGTCCGCCAATATACCATGGCCAAGGTTGTAAGATAAATTCCATTTTGTATTTTTTCTAAAACGTGTACAAAGTTGATAAATCTAAATTAAAATGAAAGTTACAAATGTTACAGTTTACTTAAGATATATTATTTCAAAATCAATCCAATAATTTTATAATTTTGACCATCAATGAAAAAAATCAATAAACGAAAAATTTTTAAACGAATGCTTTACTTCCTATTAGGCTTGATTGTAATTCTTGTAATTGCAACTTTTGCTATTCTACAAATGGATACTTTTGGTGCTGATGCAACTGGAAAACGATTGGAACGAATGAAACAATCGAAGTTGTACAAAGACGGACAATTTCAAAATATACATCATACGCCAGCTATGGCAGAAGGTTATAGTATGCAAAAAGAAATGATTTCGTTTTTATTTGGTGCGAAAAATCCAAAACTTAATCCAAAAGATTCTATTCCTCATATTCAAACAGATATCAAATCAATCGACAAAACCGAAAATGTGTTTATTTGGTTGGGACATTCATCTTATTATATTCAATTGGATGGTGTTAATTTCCTAATCGATCCTGTTTTTAGTGATTACGGTTCGCCTTTACCAATTTTCAATAAAGCGTTTAAAGGAGCAAATACGTATCACGCAAAAGATTTCCCAAAGATTGATTATTTGGTT
>RRZT010140722.1_pt1 | contig 21164 bp, 24 predicted proteins | sample 2165551 | NCBI WGS metagenome assembly RRZT01 (sample SAMN10456910, study PRJNA506462) | wastewater metagenome | biome: wastewater; feature: sludge; material: wastewater sludge; isolation source: wastewater sludge with Escherichia coli K12::gfp cells carrying plasmid... | place: USA: Moscow, Idaho... | reverse complement strand
CGAAAATAGCTCAGCTGGTAGAGCACAACCTTGCCAAGGTTGGGGTCGCGGGTTCGAATCCCGTTTTTCGCTCTCCATTTTGCCCTGGTGGTGGAACTGGTAGACACGCAGGACTTAAAATCCTGTGTCCGCAAGGACGTATGGGTTCAAGTCCCATCTGGGGTACTAGCTGATTATCAGCGATTTAGCTCTCTTTTTAAGAGAGCTTTTTTTATGTCCAAAAATCACGGGTACAACATAGGTACAACAAATCTCGGTTTACGTTGTACCATAAAATTTCATCTTGGTTTCAAAGAACAACTTCTCGTTTTTCCTTTATTGGTAGTAATTTGCAATAATTTGAGCCTTCCAAAAAGGCACTCAAAGATACTAAATTGAGGGGTTTGAGTAATTATCAAAAACTGAAAAAGTACAACATTTTGAATTTTTGAAAGAAAAAAGCCTTTATTCAAGATGCTTTGAAAGAAAAAAATGGGTTCAACAAAATAAAAAAATCCTGTGTCCACCATGAATTTTTGATTTATTTTCAAATAGTAAGGCATTAATTCTTATAAATTCTATTCACATAAATCAGAAAATACATTTAAAATCTGTTGATTTCATTTGGGAAATTATCTGAGAAATATGCCTTTAGCTTTTTAAATGAGAAAGTCCGAATCCTTTTATTTTCCTTTTTTAGATTCAGATATATTTCAGTCATTGTTCTATTTTGCTTATCATACATCAGTTTTTCATTCAACCATTTAATACCCCTTACGTTGATAAGGCTTTCATTCTTATTTGTGTATTCAATAATATTAACTAATGAAGCAGGCAGTCTATTCCAAGAAGCATTTAATATATATATTGCATCAATTAATTCTTTATTGATTGGATCAATATCTCTTATCAAAATATTACTTTCATTATTTGGGCTATTATTCATGCCTTCGTTATTTGTTTCTGAAGTAAATAAATTAAATAACTCTAATTTGGGATGTTTTATCAGTAAAAGAAATTTTTCTGCACAGTGTTTACCCACAAAGAAACAAAATTCAGTATTTTCTTTTTTATGCTTAGCTCTGAACACATAATATTCTCTTTCTAATTTACCACAGCAACCCAACTTTTCTCGCCCCTCTAACAATGTAGTATACATGAGGGGTGTTAAAAAATAATCTTGAACAATTGATTCTTTATTTTTATCTCCTCGACAATCAAAACTCATCTTTATATGTTTTGTGTTAACTATGATATAAATTTAAAAATCATTCAAATCAGAAAATTTGAGAGTATTCAAGATTTGGTGATACAATGTAAATCTGGAATTAGCAAAATTGAATTGTTCGTGTCTGTCAAGGTTTTGAATTGTATAACCTATATAGCATTTTTCCTCATCATTAATTTGATTAACAATCTCATTGATATATGATTGTTCAAGTTCTGCATTTATATTATTGAAGACAATAATATCGTTGTCAGGAATTGTAGTGAAACTATCTTTTACTCTGAATAAAACATTTTTAAAACCCATATTTGAAAAAGTATTTTTTACCTGTTCCTCTGATTCTCTTGAGGAACTTACAACAAGAACTTTTTTGTTGCTTTTTAACTTTCTTTCATACTCTTCATCTTTAATAATTGAAATTATATCCTCTCTTTTTTGCTCAACAATTGTCTCAATTTTATCTGTGATTTTTTTATTAATTTTCTTATTGATCCCCCAAAGAAGATTGTATAAATTTACTCCTAAAGCTGCAATAGCAACAACAGTTAATCCTCCTATTAACCAAAAAAGTGATTTAGACGTTTCTTCCGTTTCCTTTTTAAATTCCTTTATTGAGTTATCATAGTCAATTTTTGCTGTTCTATCAATATTTTCTTTATATTCTTCCACATTTGATAGTCGTTTATTTATTGAAAATAGCGATAAAGTATCATTCTTTGCAAAAAGAAATAGAGGGAAAATCAGTAGCATTAATAGTAAGTTAAATTTTTTCATAGGTATAAATTTTATTATTTATTATTAAGTGAAATTGTATTTGAAAATCTTGTTTAGTATATCCAATAATACACAAGATAGGTTTATTAATTGAAACACCTTCACATTCAGAAATTTGTTTCATTGCTTTATTGTCTTTGCTACTCGGTAGAGTTCCTCCACTAGGATGACTATGCCATTCTCCGACATAGTACTTAGAAGGAATAGATCTATAAAAATCTTTTAATTCTTCTTGAAGATCTTTCGTTTCTCTTTCAAAATAGACTGGACTAGCTTTAAATGATTTTGGGGTAAGAAAATTTGTAATAATTAAATCTTTATTCCCATTGGCGTAAAAACCTATAAGAAGACCTCCAAATTCATTCGGATAATGTTTCCTAGCACATAAAAGCATTTCTTCTATGATTTTATTCTCTATCTGTATTGATAGATTTTTCTCTTTTAAATAATAGCTAGAATTCATTCAATTCAATTTTCAGATTATCTTCAAAGGAGGTTTGAATTACAAAATTTCCTATTGATTTATTATTTTCCAATTTAAGATTAATATGTCTTAATGCCGTTTGGACAAGCAGAGCAATATCATTATAAGAAGCTTTGAAGGTTGGACTCCAGCATCCGACTGGATCGTGAAGGTCATCAATGTCATATTCTAGCACTTTATTAAATTGTGTGCGCGAAAATTTATACCGATTCCCTTCGCAAGCACAAACAAGTTGGGCTGCTTTATTTGAGATTGAAATGCTGAAGAGATTATTCTTTAAATTTAGTTGTGAAATTAAATATAGTAAATCATTATCTGTAGTACAATCAAAAACAAAATCATAGGAATTAAAAATATCTTCAAACTCACGAATTTTCTCTGGTGTATTTTGAAGAAGCAATTTTAAATCTATATCAAAAACTGGAATTTCAACATAAGGAGAAATTGCATATAATTGTTCTCTTAGGTCTTCTGTTTTTGAACATACTAGCGGACTCAGTGTATATTCTGATCTGCAGATGTTTTCGGGATATTTTTTATCAAAGTCAACAATACATAAATTTTTACATCCACCTCTTACCAAAGTATTTGCAACCATACTTCCTACAGCTCCAATACCAATAAGCAATATTCTACCATTTGTGATTTTATCATTAAGCTTTCCTCTCCCAAAAAAATAATTATAGCTTATATTATGGGAATTGCCCCAAACAATACTTTTTTCTTCATCCATTGATGTTGTCCAATTTTTATTGGAATTTTTTACACCATATATTGGCAAATCTCCTGCTTTCAAAATAATCATTTCCCAATGCAAATCTCCGTTTGGAATTCTATAGCCAATAATTAATGGAATTATCTCCCCTTTATTAAAAATGGTTTGATCCCAACGATGGAGGATTCCCAAAAATAAATCATTTAAATATGGCTTCAATTGTTTCCATTTTTTGAAAGTAAATTTTCCATGTTCGGCAGGAACGTCTCCAATGTATAAATATATACCCTTGTTCTTAGGTAATGATTTTATTCTTGGATTCCATTTAACATCAACTAATGTTTTTGCATGAATGTTGTTAAAAGATTGCAGATAAAAATTACGTATTATTGTTTTTTCATCATACATCCCTGGTTGTACCTCTGAAACTGAAATCAGACCGAACTCTCCTTTTTTGAAATCCTTTTGAACGTTATTAAAGCATAGGGAATAATAACAGTTTTCAAATAAAGTTAAAGGCGTCATAATATGCTCATACTTTCTTTCACCAACTTCCAAGTCTTGTATATAGTACTTCTTTATCCAAAGGCGAAGAGAATTAAAATCATATTGTAGCTTTTCCTCCAAATCAACAGAATGGGTGGTATGGATACAAATGCTGCCATCTTTCATAATGTGTCCGTATTGCAAGAGTTGAGGGTTTCTGAAATTTATGGACTCTTGATTCTGAAATTGAAAAGGATATAGAGGATTGATTGACACTTCAAATTCAAGAACAACAAAAGGTTCAATTTCGATAGTAATTGAACCCTCTATGTATCCTTTTATTTCAGAATTATAGGAAAAGTCTTTAAGAACTTTTATATCTGATTGCTTCTGAATAAAATTTTCAATACACTTTAATTTATCCATTTTGTAATTAACCAAAATTGGTTTTAGGTGGCACGGAATATAATGAGCCTGTTTTAGTACCATATGAATTATTTTCTTCCTCTACAAACTTTTCATTTTCTGGAAAATAAATCTTGATATTTTCGTCATTATCTTCTATTCTTTCTAGCATATTTTTCATTTCATTGCTCAAATTCGTTCTTTCAAAATCTTCGAGGGTATCCATTAAATTATTTGATGAATTTCCTGGGTCTTTCAAGGTGAAACCTTCTACAGTAGCATTATCTCTAATATACTCCAATACGGTTTTTAATTTCTCCCATAGATTTCCACTTACGTCACATTTTTCAACCGCTTTAATAATAAACAATTCTAAAAAGAATGATTTATATTTTTTGGAATGCTGTACCTTCCAAATTTTCAATAACCTTATAATTTTTCTTATTTTTTCTTTTTCATTTGTAGCACGATCATTAACATGGCTCTTTTGAGCTTCAATATTAGTTTTCAAACGATCGCTCCCTTCAGAGAAAAGACCATAATTCGAATAAACATATAAATTCAGATTTTGGTCGTTCTTATATTGATCTTGATTAAACTCCCTTCCTGGTACAACATCTATTTTAACAACATCTCCTTCAGAATCAGCATAAAACTCAATTCCAATAGATACTTTTTGTTTTTTTATATAAGCTGAACTACCGTACTCACCGTTTAAGAAATCATGTACATCTTCATACATTTCTTTTAAAGTCCCATTTGCTCCGAAAGCGTTTCTCTTAAAAGGAGAGACCAAATCGAAATCAAACTTTGTATTAATGGCAGTGTTTTTTGCATATGACCCAGAATTGAAAGGGGAGTATATTTTATCTCCGTAATGTTTTTCCAACGCCTCCTTTATTTCTTTGTTTTTGTCTTTAAATTTTTGAAGCAACGCCTCCTCTTTGGTTATTTGATGCGTTTTAATTGCTGATTCTAAATGTTTACTTTTGTCCATGATTTACTAATTAAAAATTTTCTAGATTAATATTATATTTTTTCTTGTGCTCATTCTATTTTTCTTCAGTTATTCCTTTAAATTTCCCTCCTGTTGTCTTAACATCAATGAATTGCCCCGTATCCTTATCTCTCTTTACATAAAGATTTGTTTTAGTATTCAACACTTGTGTTCTCTTTTTTACGGCACCAATACGTTTATTGTCGCCTGAAATTCCATTTTTTGCCATGATATTTTATGATTTGATTTTACAAAGATATAAAAAATCTAAATATATCAAGAAAATAATTTATATAAAATTAGATTTCAGTAAGAATTAATCTTGATATATTAATAATTGTGTATATTTGTTAAAAAAATAATGATGAGTTCACTAGGCGTAACTTTAAAAGATGCGAGAAAAAATATAGGACTTACATTAATGCAAGTTGAAAGTATGGTTGGTATTTCAAATGCGTATTTAAGTCAATTAGAAAATGATAAGATTAGAAACCCTTCGGTTAATATTTTATCAAAACTATCTTCCTTGTATAAAGTTCCATTAAAAACACTTCTTTCAAACGCAAATATGATCGATAAAAAAGAAGTTCAACAAGAAGAAGCAAATTTGAGCTTTGCTCAAAATATTGCATTTCGGGCAGAAGGTTTAACGGATGATGAGCGAAATGATGTATTGAGATATTTAGAATTTGTAAAATCAAAATCTCATAAAAATAGCCTATGATAGATGATGATTTTACACGTAAAGAGATTGAGAAAATTTCATATAATTTACTAAAAGAAAGCAAATCTTTTGATATTTTCCCAACCCCAGTGGATAAAATTTTAGCATATTCAAATTTTGCCCTTGACAATAATATAGATTTAGAAAATATTGATCACTCTTTCTTTGATTCGTTCAAGGAAAAGTTAGTTGACCCATCTAAAAAAGCCCTACTTCATGCTTTATCGAAAATAAAAGGATTTTTCTATCGAGAAGAAAAAATTATTTATATTGATACAAATCTTGATAAAAATTTAGGCAAAAAAAACTTTGTTCAGTTACATGAAATTGGGCATGGCGTTTTAGGTTGGCAAGACGAAATTATTTTAGCTTTAGATAATGACGAAACTTTAAGTGAAGAGTATCAAGAACAATTTGAATCAGAAGCAAATTATTTTGCTTCTATAACATTGTTTCAACAAGACCGATTTACAGAAGAATGTGAAAAATTAGGACTTGGACTAGGAGCAGTAATGGCATTGAGTAAGAAATTTGGTTCTTCTGTACATTCAGCATTTAGAAATTACGTATTGCAGTCAAAAAACAGATGTGTTCTGCTTGTTTTGAATCATCCTGTTAATGGAAACGGCTTTACAAATATTTTGACCACAAGAGATTTATTTTATTCTCAGTCCTTTCTTCGTGAATTTGGAGAATTAAAACTTCCAAATGAGTTTGGTTTTAAGTGGAATTTTGTTCAAGATTTTAAATTTAAAAGAAACTTCCATGAAAAAGGAAGTATTTCTTTAGTAACTGAGAGGGGAGAAGATTTAAAAGCAAACTACCATTTTTTCAATAATTCCTACAATAGCTTTGTATTTATTTTTCCTAAAGGAGAAAAGAAGAGTACTAAAGTTAAAATTATACTTTCGTAGCAAATATTGTTTTTTTGATAGATTTTTCAAAATTTTATTGGGGACTCCAAATGGGACAATATCTTTATTACTCTAAATTAGGATAGATAGACTTGCAAAACAAGTTAAAAAAGGGACAAACTCTTTTATTCAAAGTGTTCTAAAGGAAAATAAGGGTTAATAAAACAAGTGTGGCTTGTTGAAAAAAGTATTGCTTTTCTCATTAAACATTTAAAGATGTTTGCCAATGTGACCAACAAGTATTTTACCATTTTCTATTTTTTCAATTCCTTCATGAAAATAAATCCTTCGGTCATTGCTAAAAATATTGTGATCGTTGCGGCTGATTTTTAAATGTAATTCACAATATACATACTCATCCTTTCCTCTATTGTCTATAAAGGAGAAAGTTAAATCTTTTTTCTTATCAATATTACCTTGTGGAGATGCCCCTTGTCCATCGTGATAATAAATACCATTGAAATTAACCAATGTATTTACTCTGTTATAAGGTATTGTTTTTGATAGCGGAAATTTATCATTCAATTCCGATAAATGATAAATAATTTTTTTTATACAATGTGGAAATAACCTCTTTATGGTAATTTTATTATTTTCATGAAAAAATAAAGCATCAAAGTAAATTTTACATTCATCAATAAAAAATTCAGTGTTTTTAGGATAAGTCCCCAAAAAATGTCTTTTAAATTTAAACCAACTATCAATTCCGTAAACTAATTGATATTCAGGCATTATATTATCAATTGTATTAAACGCGATTAAGCCATAACATTCATTTTCATTATGGCTGGGCAAATAAACTTCACAAATATCACTTATAGAGTCGGTAGTTTCTTGTAATTCCCAGATAGTCCTTAACTGTTGAATAACATCCCTATCGATTAATTGAGTTGTTGGATCATATAAAACATCACAAATAGTTTTATTTTCAAAAATCTCTACATTGTATATATCCAAATGATAAAAAATTTCATTTCCGGGAGTTTCTTTTATTCTGCGTAGGTCAATTGCAAAATTTTTAAGTTTTTCTTCAATGTTACTTTGAGTATCACCATTATATTTAAAACTTTCAGGAATAATAAAAAAAGTAGCTTTCATCTTTTATTAACGAGAGTATTTAAAAATGGAAGCAATATCAATATCCTGCTGATCAAAAAAACCATTCGGCCAATGGTCTACTTTACCTTTTTCATTAATTTGTAATTCATGATGTATAAATTCTGCATTGAAATACAAAATATTAATATCCGAATTAATAATTTCTATAGTTTTATTTAATGATGCTACACGTAGTCCGTTTAAAATGTGCTCACTATGAGATTCTATAAAAACTTGGACCCCAGTAGATGCTACTCTTGCAAAAAATTCACTAATTCTAGATTGTGCTCTTGGATGTAAATGAGCCTCGGGATTTTCAATGATAATAACTTCCCCAGGTTTGGCTATCAGCCCCGTTATAACCAATGGTAAAATATAGCTATAACCAAATCCAATATTGATTGATTTATATGTTTTACCGTCTTTCTTATTATTCATCAGTAAACTTAAAACACTACTTTGCTCTTCTTTTCCAATTAATTCTAAATTAGCTCCGTCAAGAATATAGTTTAACCATTCCTCAGTTTGGTTCATTACCGAGTAAGAATCATTCCCTAGATATAGTTTTTCATCAACTGTTAAACCTAATTTTTCGGAATGGAAAAGAACATTGATAGAATATTCTCCTTTAGATCCAGTATGTAGGCTTTTTGGAATAGAAATTTTTTCCACATACTTTCTTGGGCCTATTCTATCTGCTGAGACGTAATGAATATTTTTAAAGAAAGATGAAATTTCAGCAATATTTATTTCTTGTTTTTCAAAAAATAATTCTGCGTTCAATTTTAGACTATCTTGCTCGTTTTCTTTTATAACATATTTGATACTTGTTTCTTTATTAAAATTAAGATTGAACCCTATATTAATATCTCTTTGAGTAGTGTAGCTATTTTTAACATCTCCATAACTACCTAATTCAATATAAGAACTATTAAGAAAAATTAAGTTTTCTGCCGTTCCCCAAATATTCCAATTTGATTGTGTTATCAACAAAATAGATTGCAATAAAGATGATTTTCCTCTTCCATTAATACCTGTCAATAAATTTAATTTATTAGTTTTAAAAGTCGTTTCATCTTTGAAACACTTAAAATTTTTAAGAACAATCTTATTAATCATTTGTGTTTTCTTTTAATATTTCTTCTGCTAAACGAAATCTATCATCAACTCTAGTTTTACTATTTGTAGAACGAGTGACCGCATCATTGTATATATTATTTTCAATAAGTTTTTTATAATTTTTTTTTAAAATTGCTTTATTCTTGGCAAGAAAATCATTGGTCATCTTAGAAATTGAGTAACAAATTGTTTCAAAAATCGCCATATTAATTGTCCCCCTTGTTTTATCGGTTGGGATTCTAAAATTTTTGTCTCCCCAAATTTTATGTGACCACTCCATAACTCTTCTGAAATCTATTTTAATTTTTTCTATTTTTTCATCTTCCCACATATTGATTTCTTTCATAGCATTTTCAATAAAACTACTCAAATTTCCATCATACTTGCTTTTAAAATCAAAATAATTAAATGCGATATAGCGTAAAATTAATTCTCTATCTTTCATTCTTATTGGACTAACTCCATAAGATATTGATTTTTTAAAATATTCTTGCTCGGATAGTTCTTTCAATAATTTTGTTGATTTGCCAATATAAATACAGTTTCTAACTTCCTGCCTATTTAATTGTGTTCCACCCGTGTTAATTCTATTAAATAAGTCATATACAACCTCCATAGGTGTGGAGGGTTTTAATATGAAGATATTAAGTTTTTTGTCTTCAAATTTTGTTTTTAGAATTTCTGGTAATGTGTCAAATTTGGAACCATTATACTGTGGTATGGCATCTAAATCAGATAGAACAAACTTATTTTTATAAAACGATTCTAAAGTTGAAGTTCTTTGTAGACCATCTATAATCATATATTTAGATTCAGCGGTAGTTCCCTTTTTCTCTATGATTTCATTTAAATATATAAATGGAATAGGGAAGTTGAGTAATATAGATTCAATAAATTTGGATTTAGATTTTTCTTTCCAAACCAAATTCCTTTGGAAGTCGGGTTGTGTGATTATTTTACCTTTGTCTTTTTGACGTAAATACTCGAACACAGAGAATTGCTCTACGCTCATATCTAAGTCATTAAGAGTAGGTTCATAAGGATAGAGGCTTGATTTTGAGTCGTCTATTGTGTCTGTGTCTAAAACAATGATTTTATCTTTACTTAGCTTGTTTTCTTTCATAAACTAAAGTTAATTTTTACAAATTTATTTAAAATTGTGTAAATAATTACCTTGTGATAAAATAATAATACTATTAGAAAAATTTTTTTATGACAATTGCATGACTTATATTTGGTTTTTTACATAAAATTTCATATGTAACTTTGTAAATATTAATTTTGTATCATATTTTTCAAAAAAAATGAGCGTTTTCGAGCAAAAAATAAAAATAAATAATGATAGAATTACCAGTATTTTAAATAATTGGAAATTTTATCAGAGTGATACACCTGGAAAATTTGAAAAAAAGTATATAGAAATAAAGGATTGGCTTTCTAATTTTGAAATAAGTGAAATTGAAGATGCTCTCAAAATATTGGAAAATACAGATTATTATAAGTATGAGGATTTTAAGAACTTAATTTCAGACTTATCAGAAAAAATTAAAAAGGAATTATTAGAAAAAAATTTATCTAATGTTTATTTTTTTGGTTTGGGTGAATATAGTAGCGACAGTGGAACAAATTTTTTATACGAATTTCAGAGAGCAATGAAAATTAATAATTCTTACTTTCCACTTTTAACGATTGAAGATTTTATAAACGGAAAAAGTAATTCAGAAATTGATGCGATAGTTTTTGTTGATGACATTATAGGTTCTGGAAATCAAGCACTCACTTTCTTTAAGAAAAATTTATCTAAAATATCTGTGCCTATATATTACATTTCATTGTTTTGTTTAAAGAAGGGTTTTGAAAATTTAAATGAAAATGCGGGTTTTAAAAAAATTTTTACTGGAAAAATGATTAGTGATGAAGAACGATTTTTTTCAGATAAAATAAATATTTTTCAAGATGATGTTGAGAAAGAGAGGATTATGTCTATATGCCAAAAATATGGAGAAAAGCTTTACCCAAAACATCCTCTTGGTTATGACGATTCACAGCTTTTAATTGCCTTTGAATATAATACCCCAAACAATACCCTTCCTATTATTTGGAGTAGTACTAATAATGAGTCAAGTAATATTGAAACAATTTGGCATCCCATATTTGAGAGAAGAAAAATAAAGGTTAACAATAAAACCAAATCAAATGAAGATAAAACGAGCAATAGATATATCCAAAATATTCCGCAAACATATAATCGTATTTTTGGAAGAGAACTTGATTTTAAAAGGATTAATCATTTTTTAAATCAAAAAAAATGCAAATTATTAACTATAATCGCTGAAGGGGGATTAGGAAAGACTGCTCTGTTAAACGAATGGATTAAAAGTATATCTAATGATAGATTTAGTAAAATATTTGCATGGTCTTTTTATACCCAAGGTACAACAGAGAGGATAGTTTCAGGAGATTTATTTATAGAAAAAGCAATGCTTTTTTTTAATATAAAAATCAACTCAAAATTATCTCCTTGGGAAAAAGGTGTCAAATTAGCAGAGTTTTTCATTCAAAATAAATTCCTAGTAATACTTGATGGCTTGGAACCTTTGCAACACCCACCTTTTTCTCCAAATGAAGGAATGTTAAAAGATATAGGTATTAAAGGGTTTATATGGAAGCTTATTAATGAAAAAGATGGCGAAAGCTTTTGTATTGTTACATCCCGCATCAGTCTAAAGGATTTTCAAAATAATCAAGAAATAGAAGAATTAAGACTAAAAGGACTTAACCCAAAATCAGGTATTAGACTTCTAAAATATCTAGGCGTAAATGATGATAGAAAATTATTAATAAAAATTATTAATGATTGTAAAGGGCATGGTCTGCTATTAGTACTAATAGGAAATTTTCTTAAAATGACAAATGGCGGCAAAATAAAAGAAATAAATAAGCCAGATTTAATTGAAAACGAAGAATATGTTGCACATCATTTAAAAAAAATATTACACTCTTATGTAGATTGGTTCGGAGAAGGTTTTGAGTTAAGACTAATATTATCATTAGGCTTTTTTGATCGCCCTATAAAAGAACAAATTCTATACTCTCTTATAAATAAATTAACCAATAATATAAGCAAAAGTAAATTTTCATTTACAATAGAAAAATTAAGAGAGTTGGGTCTTATTTATTATAGTAAAGAGAGTAAATACATAGATATGCATCCAGTTATAAGGCAATTTTTTACAAAAGAATTAAAAGTTAAACATAATCTAATGTATTTAGATGGTAACAAGTGGCTTTTTGATTTTTTTAAGCAAGAAAGTGTATTGATTCCACATACCTTATCAGAGTTAGAGACAATAATAGAGTCAATTATTTTTGCCAGCAAGTCATTATTATATGATGAAGCTATTAATTTATATTATCAAAAATTGATTGGGGAAGATGAAAGGTTAATAGTTGATAAGATAGGAGCTTATACCTCTCTTTTGTTTTGTCTTTCTCATTTTTATGAGGATGGTGACTGGTATAAAATATTTAATGATTTATCTAATCAAAATAAACTTTTTATATTAAAAGAAACAGGGAAATATTTATCTGTTGTTGAAGGGTATGGAAGTGAAAATGCTGCTAATGTTTTTCGAGAAGCTAGAAGTTTAACAAACAAAGAAACTAAAAAAGAATATTTATTGGAAATATTATTAGGACAGTGTAGATATTATAGATTAAAAGGAAAATTGAATAAATCGAAGGAAATAGCAGATGAAATTAGTATTTTGGAAAGCGAAAAGTTTTCTTCAACTATTTTTTCTGATAGAGGACTTGCAAGTTTCCATTTTTATATGGGATGTTTCCAAGAGTCATTGAAATATTCATCTAAATATAACATAAGTAATATTTCCTTAAAAAATGCAGATTTAGATATTAATGAACCCATTATAAGCTGCATTGGATATCAAGCTTTGAACCTTTGGATTTTAGGTAACAAAGAAGAAGCCTTCAAATTTAAAAATAGAGCTTATAATCTTGCGATGAACCTAAAACACAACCACACTACAATAATTACAGTTTTCATTGAATGTATGTTGTATCAATTTGCAAAAGATAAACGTAATACAAAAACTAAAGCATTGGAGTTAAAAGAAATTTGCATAAAGTATGGAATTTCGTTGTGGGCTATAGCAGCAGATATTTTAATGGAATGGAGTAATAATGAATATAAATCAATCAAGAACATCAAAAATAAAATTAAAGAATGGGATTTAACTGGAGGTAAATTATTTGGTTCTTATTGGTGTTTATTATTAGCTGAAAAATATATTGAATTTAATAAATATAAAGAAGCAGTTAATAGTGCAAAAGAGGGGTTGTGTTTTTCAGAAAAGTGGTGTAGCGGGAATATATATAAAATTTTAGGGATTTGTTATTCTCATTTAAATCAAATAACTGAAAGTAAGGATTATTTTAACAAAGCAGTGGCTATATATAAAGAACAAGATGCTCTTGAAATGTTAATGGATTTATATAAATTAGATGAATATTTAAAAACACAAAATTCTAATGGGTCTAAACTTGATAACAATTGATTTTGATCAAAAAGATGATATTAATTTATTCTTGAGAAAAGAATCTCTTCCAGTTAATGAAATTGACAATACGGTATTAAACTTAATTGATCAAATGATAAATGTTGTTCAGAGTATTAAATATGCAACAGGTCTATCAGCAATTCAGTTAGGTGTACCATTGAAAATATTTATTGTTAACTTTACAAAGGAAAAAGGAAAAGATTTAGTTTGTATTAACCCATCAATAGTATCAATTTCTGGCAGGATAAAATATAGAAGTGAAGGATGTCTATCCCTTCCGAATTATAAAGGCATTATTGGAAGAAGAGAAAAAATACATTTTAAAGCAATGGATACTACTGGAAAAACATTTGAATACAAAGCTTCGGGCTATCATTCAGCTGTTATACAGCACGAATTTGATCATTTGGATGGAAAACTATTTTGGGACTATTTAAAAGAAAATGAGCATTTAGTAAAAATTTAAAGTTATGAATAAAAATGATTTTGACGAAAAAGGAGTGGTTAATTGGAACAACTCATATTTGCTTGAGAAAGAAGATACATTATGGGGTAATGATGAAGTCCCTATTATGGAAAGGGTTTGTGATATTTTTTCAAAAAATGGTGGAAAAAAATTTTTATATATCCCATGTGGAGATGGAAGAAATTTATTGACTCTATCTAAGCGCCTTTCTTATGTAATAGGTGCTGATAGTTCTGAAAACGCCTTGGAAATTGCTGAAAGAAAAATTGAACAATTTAAGCTTGAAAATATTGTTCTTTTAAAAAATGATATATTTAATACCTTTTTTAAAGGAAAACAATTTGATGGAATTTTTTGCTGGGATTTACTTGGTCATTTAGTTAAAGTGGAAGAAGCTATATCAGAATTGAAAAGAATTTTGAAAAAAGGTGGTTTATTGTTAGGAAGTTTCTTTACATTAAATGATTCTACAAGAGTTGAAGACAGTGAAATGGTAAAACTTCGGAATGAGGAATATTTTTATAAGAATGAGTTTTATTTTAGATATTATTCAAGAGATGAAGTAGAAAAAATACTTTTGAAAGAAGGATTTTTAATTGAATCAATTGAGGCATATTCTTGGGAAGAACCTCCTCATGAAGGATATAGAGAATACTCGCATACACACGAAAGTTGGTTTTTTATCGCAAAAAAAATATAATAATATGAAAAATATAAAATTTATTGCAGAAAAAGACATATATAATTTAGGTATAAAAGGTATATACCTTACAATAGAAGGCATGACCAATACATATCTTGATGGCACACTAAACATACTTGATGAAGATTTATCTATATTAATTAACTCATATAGTTTAGAAAATCTGAAACAAGATCCAATACTTTTGGGGTATAGAAAATTGCATGAAAAAGTAAATGTTTCTAATAGAAAGTTTATTTCCTCTCCTGAAAATCTTCTATTAAATCTAATAAAAAACAAAACCTTACCAAGCATTAATGCTATTGTTGATATTTATAATTTAATATCTGTAAAATATAAAATCGCTTTGGGTGCTCATGATATGAAATATATATCGGGAAATGTAACAATGAGAAACACTATAGGGAACGAGCTTTTTATTCCTTTAGGTCAAGATTCACCAAAAGAAGTTAGAGAAAATTTATATGCATATATTGATGATTCAAATGAAATTATCTGTTTGTTAGAAGTTAGGCAAGTTGAAAAAACAAAAGTAACTATTGATACATCTGATTGTTTTTTCATAATTCAAGGAAATGAAGAGACTTCTCTAAATTATTTAAAGAGCGCCACAGATGAACTTATTTTTTTAATCAAAAAATATTGTGGAGGTAAAGAAAATATTTTACTTGAAATGGAATAAAGAACTTAATCTTAATTTACAGTCCAATATTATTCAAAAAATATTTTAAGATGTTACTCCAGCGACTGTTTATTCTCCCGAATAAAATTTTCGATGCTGGCTTTTGAGTACAAAATTTTCCGAGCATTGATTTTATAAAATGTGATGTAGGAAGAATCACGGTATTTTTGGAGGGTACTTTTCGAAGAAATTCCTAGTAATTTCATCGTCTCTTTTTCTCCAATAAAGTCCGTTTCTTTTTCTGTTTTATTTTCATTTTTCAGTCGTTCCACCACCTGCTTAATCAGGCGGTAAAAACTCTCACTTTCCATCGAAATAATGGGTGGTGTTTTTGGATTTTGATCATCATTTTTCATAGCTTATGTTGTTGTAAAAAATTAAAATGGTTGTTGTAAAATGGTCATTGCATTCACTAAAAATTGTTTTTCAAAAACAATACTTTTACAAAGTGGAACTTAAATGGTGGACAGTTTTAAAAATTTTGCAGCCTCTGTGCAGGATTGCATTGTGACGGTCTTGCAGACCTTACCCAATGCGATCCTGTCAGGGGAGTACCCCTGAACCCCCGCTTATCCATTTGTAAAAAATTGTTTTTAAAGTTCATGTCGTTTGCTTTTTTCGTGTTCATATTCGTGTATGTTTTGGAGTAGTTCTTTTCGTTTTCTGAGGGTGGGATCAAGCTCCAATTGTTGCAAAATTTCGGAGGTATATCCAAGGGTTTTGAACCTAAATTTTCGGTTGCCTTGGATGCCCACAATTTTTCCATTTCGGGAGTATAATTGAAGTCCTTTTTCCTCCAATTTTCTATAAAAATCCTTTTCAGATTCTGAAAGATTAAATGCTTCTTCTAGCACTTTCAATATGTTCTGCTTCTCAGAAATTTCTCCGAACTCTTCCAGAATTTTCTCATTTTCCTTCTTCATTTCTTTTTTAGGAACAAGAGATTTTTCATGCTTAATTTTGGAAAGTATCAACTCTGGAAAAACCTCTTGTTGGTATTTTTCCATTTCTAATTTTACTTTGTGCTGAAAATCATCTTTAGATATTCGGATGGATTTTCCTGTTTTGTATTCTACCCCACTGAAACAGATATGTAAATGCGTGTGGTTCTTTTCGTTTTTATGCACTGTAGCAATGGCAATTGACTTGGGAGCCCGAAGAGACAAATATTTCAATGCAATCTGATGGAGCTTTTCGTTGTTGAGTCTTTCCGCATCTCTTGGATGGAACGATAAAACATCCATATAGAGGCGCACATTATTTTTTCGCTTGTGGATTCTGAATTGCTCATTAGAGAGCAGTTGTTGTCCCAGTTCTTCCACCGATAAACCTTTCCCTTTGATGAATTTGGTTAAAACAAATCCGTTATCCCTTTCGTTTTCACGGAAGACATAGTTCAATACCGTGGTAAAACTTCGGGTGGTTTTGTAGGATTTACTTTTGATAATCATTTTTGTTTGGTTCTTGATTCTTTTTAAAAATTCTGTTCTAATACGAATTGTAGATTTTGGATGTGTTTTTCCAATTGTTGCATTTGCTGTCTGTCAATGAGTTTCCTTTGATAGAGCAGACTTTCGAGATAATCAATCAAAATAAAGAGTTGTTGTTCAATCTGTAAAAGTTCTTTTTTCTGATTAGTATTGATGTTTTCATTGCTTTGCAATTGGTTTTCCAAAAGAACCTTGATATATTCAATGATGGTTTGTTTTGGTTCTAATTTTCGGTTTAATAATTCCAGTAGTTCTTTACTTAAGGAAATGGTAACTTCTTTGTGCTTTTGTCTTTGAATTTGTTTGAGCCGTTTGTTGTAACTCCGCCAATACGCTTTTTTAGCCTGAACAATCTCTTCATCGTTAGGGTTTTTGCTATTGAAGAGATCATCCAAGTAATCGTGTAGGTTGTTATATGTCCACGGCTCGGGTTGCATCGTTGTAGATTATTACCAAAGAGAATAAGTTATTTTTGGATGTTTTAGGCTTTATCTTTCAAGATCTTGCTCCTTAATTAGTTCTTTGAATCGGATTTCTTTAAAGAATCTATCACGTTCAACGTGTAGTCCAAAAGGAAGTTTTAGGCTTTCCAGTTCCTGAATGGAAACACTTCCCCATTCATCAAATGCTAATCCTGTAACATAGCCGAAGCAAATTTGGGTTTCAGGGTCATATTCCGAGATATACCAAGTAGCAGAATGGGAAGGAGCAAAAAATTTTGCAATAATTAAAGGATTTGAGCTTTGTGACTGGTCACCGACCTCAGCAAAGCGTTTTTCCAGTTCTTTTGTAATGAGTTTCATTGTGATTGTATTTGGGTTAAAAAATTATCGTTCGGGTTCTAAGTCGATGTTATGGGCTTTATCTCTTTGCTTCTCCATCAATTTTTGATTTTCCTTTGTAAATTGTATAATATTACTCTCCAGTGATGCCCAGCTTTGGCACATTCTGTCAAATTGTTCTTTAGAAATATTGCCATCTTTTAAAATCTTTTCCCGAATTACCTCAACCTGATAAATTTTTCGATGGTTATACCAAACATAAAAGAATAGCAGGATGTTACTATCTTCGTCACATAGCCAAACGAATTCTCCTATATTTTCGGTCATTATTTCCCACTGATTGTCATTGTATTGGGTTGAGGGCAATCCCTGTTCTTTGCATATCAAAGTGATATAATCCCTTAATATGGGTTGTAATTCAGGAGGTGTCATTGTTGTAAATTTTTATTATTATCGTTTAGGTTCAATATTTTTTTCCTGTACTTTGTCTTTCAGCATTTCCAGATTCAGCACTTCTTTTTCAAAACTGAGCCATACTTTATACATTTGCTCCAATTGTTCTTTAGATTCTACGGAATCATTAAAACCTCTTTCCCAAAATGTTTTTACCATACCGTTTGGTGTGAGTTCAGGGTTTGTCACCCGAATGTTGTTAAGGATATAAGGAAACAACAGCAGGATTTCATCATTCTTCCGAGAACCACAAAACTGTTGCAGATGATCCGATAGAACTTGTATCTGTAGGGTGTTAATCTCAGGATATTGTAATTCCATTTTCCTTTTGAATATTTCGGAAGAGTGACTGCTGATATATGCTAAAAGCACTTTATGGGTATGTTCAGATTGTTTCATCTTAATTTATTTTAAGCTGTAATTTTATCGGAAGGATGTTAAATCAATATAGCTTACGGTAAAGTTTTCTACAGGCTGAGAATTTTGGGAACGAAGATTTAGTTTTCGAACCAGTTCAGGTTGTTTATAGGCAGGCGTAATAGGTACTTTCAGTGGTTTTTCTCCTGAAATCAAGACAAGGACTTCATCTTTCATTTCCCGAATCTCCGAAGCAGTCATCAAAGGACGCTGTCGTATATTTCTTGATTCTTTATCGATATAGTCATAGTTGCCAAGGATTTTCTCTAAATCGTAAACTTCATTGGTCAAGCCTCCGAAATAGACCTTGGTATTGCAATTGTTGAGAATATTCTTGGCTTTGTCTCCGTATTTAGCCAATAATGCTTCGCTCTGCAAAATCAACAACTGCGGAATTTTGAACTTTCTCGCGTTCGAAATAATGGTAGAATAGTCATTAATAGCGGTCAAAGTATCGAACTCGTCCATAACCATCATGACATCAAGCTCTCTTTCAGAGGGCAAAAAAGAGAATACAAAACGGTAAAACTCTTGGAAGAACATCGAAACAATTGGGGCATAAAATTTGGTGTCGCCCACAGGAATTTGCACAAACAAAGCGTGAGGCTGTCGTCTGAAATCTTCAAATTGAATTGTAGTTCTTGAAGTAATATCGCATAGCATTGGATCCTCGCCAATAAACGAAAGAGAAGCCAAAGCTGAAGCAATGATGGACTTTCTAGTATTTTCTGAAGTTCCTGCCAAAGCACGGAACTTTCTGAAGAGTTCTTCACTTCCTTTTGTTGCAATTAAATTTTCAATCAAATGCGGATTGGCTTGGTACTCCAACAATAACCGATAAACATTGGCGAGATTTTGAAATTCATAATTTTCGGATTCGGTCACATATTGGATAAAAAGTGTGAGGCAATCTTCTGCACTGAGCGTGAAGAAATCCTCCTTCTCGTGGGATGTTGCAGAAACCAAAGTTTTAGCAACTTTTCGTATTTGGGTGAGATTATTTTTGCATCCATCAATAGGATTAAAATACATTCCCGTTTTCTTTCCAAAATCCAGTACAGAACATCGGTAACCAACCGATTGCAGATAAGGTATTGTAGTGCTCAGTTCGGAACTTACATCGTTAATAATAATGGAGTACTTTGAACTTGTTTTTGTATTTAGTAAAAAAGGGAATACTGCAATTTGCGTTTTACCTCTTCCAGATGGAGCTACCACTAAAAGGTTCTCACGACTTTTCGGAATAGAGATGAAATTCTTACCATCAATGCAAAACCCATCTTCATATGGAGACAATATTTTATTTGCCTTTCCGAACGATGCTTTTAAACTATGGTCTTTCCCCCAAATAGTCTCCACTACCTGTTTTCCAATAGGCGTACTATTCATTTGATTTTTAATTTGTTTGAGTAAGAATTTTCGTATCATGGTCGTAAGCGGTTTATAATATCATTAAGGGAGTTAATGAAAAATTCACAGATGGTATGCACGAGCTTGAAGCACGAGTAGAGGACGACTAATAAAAATCTCAGAATGGAAATGATTAAACTTCCTATCGTTGAAAAAATGAGTTTAAATGTTGGGTTCATATTGGTATGGGTTTGAGGAGATTGAGGGTTATTGTTTGTGGTTTCAGGATTATCTGTGGTTGAAGAACCGGAGGAGCTTGTCCTCCTGGTTCTTGTTTTTGGTTTTTCTTGTTCATTTTTATTGGTTGTCATCGTGAGAATGTAGTTTATAGTGGAGAATACCATTGCAGTCAGGGCAGTCGTAATCATATCCGTTAATTTTCAACTCCGCATCAGCCTTTTGCCAGAATGAAATAAAAGTTTGAGCATTTCCACCTAAATGTTCGTAGGCTTTGTCGAAGAGACTATTACCGCCAAAAGGATGTGCTTTAAATTGAAAAAAGTTGTAGGAAACCTGATCGTTTTCATCCAACATACCTTTCCAAAATTTTTCAAATTCGTTGCATTTTCTTAATCCTAAATCAATGGGAGAAACAAAACCGTTTTTACTTCGGTGTAAAATTGCAAGACTTGTAAAAGCTATTAAACTGTCTAAAATTTGCGAATGGAATATGGTATTGGAGTTAGAACTGGCTTTTACTTCTTCTTTTTCATTGGAAATATATCGGGAGGAGCATGCGCATCTAAAACATGCTGTGGTGTAATCCGGAACTTGAAAGAATAATTCTGCGGTTTTAGAGCCTTCATACCAACCGCTCCAAATCGCAGGCTTGTTGTATTTCAATGCTATGATGTTGCCGAAAGACTGTGCTTTAAAAGAATCCGTAAGAAATAACAGTAAATTTGCTTTACTGAAAATAGCATCCAATTCTTCCTCGTTCATTTCCAAAAAATTCTTGGTAATTCCAACGTATTCTACTTCGGGATTAATGCTTTGCACTTCGACTCCCAAAGCATCTACTTTAAATTTTCCAATGTCAGATTGCTTGTAACCTTGACGAACTAAATTTGTAGCTTCAACGGTGTCAAAATCGAGTACGGTGAGTTTACCAATTCCTGTTCTTGCTAATGAAGTTGCGAGAGAATAACTTCCTCCAGCTCCTACGATTACGATATGGGAGGCTCTTACGAGCCCCATATCCACACTAGATTCAATTCTTGAATAGTCCATAATTTAAAATGTTATAAGGTTTTTAGTG
>RRZT012397553.1_pt1 | contig 21174 bp, 13 predicted proteins | sample 2165551 | NCBI WGS metagenome assembly RRZT01 (sample SAMN10456910, study PRJNA506462) | wastewater metagenome | biome: wastewater; feature: sludge; material: wastewater sludge; isolation source: wastewater sludge with Escherichia coli K12::gfp cells carrying plasmid... | place: USA: Moscow, Idaho... | reverse complement strand
ATATAATTCCTCTTTTTTTTAATTCTTCATAGGCTTGTAAAACGGTATCACGAGACAATGAAAACTCTAAACACACTTTGTTTATTGAGGGTAATTTTTCATCTTTTTTCAGCAATCCCTCTTCAATAGTTTTTTCTATTGAGGTGATAATCTGCTTGTACTTGGAAATTCCAAGATTATTTTTAACGGAAATTGTTTTCATATTCCTAATTTTATTGCAATATATAACAAACTGGTAGGTGCTGGTGTGTAAACGTAAAAAAAAAAATCTATTTTTGATTTATACTATTACTTGAAAATACAGATAAAAAAAATACATTTAATAATTATACCTAATTCTATGATGAAATTGTTTGGTTATACTCCTGATGGAGCGGTTGTTAATTCTTACGAATTACGAAACAAAAAAGGTATGGAACTAAACGTTATAAACTATGGAGCCACAGTTGCATCATTAAAAGTGCCATTAAAAACGGGTGAATTTATTGATGTTGTTTTAGGTTTCGAAAATTTAGAAGGATATATAAAATCTTTTCAATTGAAAGGTGCTCCCTATTTTGGGGCAACAGTGGGGAGATTTGCCGGAAGAATAAACAACAGTACTTTTGATTTGGATGGAAAAACAATTTTATTAAACAAAAACAATAATAATCATTCTCTTCATGGAGGAATTGCAAACTTTAGTCAAAAAGTATGGACTGTTGACACTATAAATGAAGGTAACAATCCGTCGATATCACTAAGTTGTTTAAGTCCTGACAATGACGAAAATTATCCCGGAGATTTATCAATTAAGTTGACCTATACGGTATCTGAAGAAAACGAATTAATTATAGAATACCATGCAACCACTAGTAAAGACACTATTGTAAATTTGACACATCACAGTTATTTTAACCTTGATGGCCACAAATCAGATGTGTTAGAGCAAGAGTTAATTGTTAATTCTAAAAAAAGATTGGAAACTACAGATGAAAACATTCCAACAGGAAAGTTCTTGAATACTGTAGATTCTTCATTTGATTTTAGTAGACCTAAAAAATGTCCTTCTGAAATTGACACCACTTTTGTTTTGGAAAATAAAGAGGAGTTTGCAGCCACGCTTTTTAACCCAAAGAATAAGCTAAAAATGACCGTTTATACAAATCAAGCTGGAGTTCATATTTATGTTGGAGGCAATTGTTTTAATGAAATAAAAGGCAAAGAAAATGGTGCTTACAATTCCGTAAGTGGAATTTGTTTTGAAACACAAAATTTTCCTGATGCGCCAAATCATAAGCATTTTCCGAATTCAGTTTTGAAAAAAGAAGCCGTTTACAATCATAAAACAATTTATAAATTTCAATCGTTATAAAACCGTGAAATTTTTGACTATTGTTGTGTTGTTATTCGTTTTTTTTCTACTATTTAATTCACGTACAAATGAGCTTGAAAAATAACAATGTAACAAAATCTGAAATTGCTACTATTATTCGCAAAACATCAAATTTAAATAAATCAAATAACGTCAAGTTCAAATAAATTACAACAAGGAACCCTTATAATTTCTAAAAGATGAATGCTATTTTAATTAAAAACACGAGCCGTTTTTTTCAGGAAACTTTTGGCACAACTGCTGAAAAAATAGTTCTTTCTCCTGGAAGAATAAATATTATTGGAGAGCATATCGATTATAATGATGGTTATGTTTTGCCAGCGGCAATTGACAAAATAATTTGCTTTGCTTTCGAAAAAAACAATTCGAACCAATCCAGAATTATTGCAATTGATCTTAATGATGAGTTTGAAATCAACCTAGCAGATCCAATCGAATTAACGGATAATATGTGGACAAATTATTTGCGAGGTGTACTAAAGCAACTGAAATTAAAAGGTTTTAAAGTGGAAGGTTTCAACTGTGTATTTAGTAGTACTATTCCTGTTGGTTCTGGTTTATCATCCTCTGCAGCTTTAGAATGCGGCTTTTTATTTGGGCTAAATGAACTTTTTAATTTGAATATAAAACCAGTTGACATTGCATTAATGGGGCAAAGTGCAGAACATTGGGTAGGAATTAATTGTGGAATTATGGATCAATTTTCTAGTGTGATGGGTTTAGAAAATAAAGTCATAAAAATTGATTGTAGAACATTGGAATATGAATATCACAATGCTGATTTTAATGATTATTCTTTGATTTTATTCGATTCAAATGTGAAACACACCTTAATGACATCGGCATATAATGAAAGAAGAGAACAGTGTGAAGAAGGTATTGCTATTGTGACAAATAATTTTCCTGAAATAACCAGTTTTAGAGATTGCACAGAGCAACACATTATAGAATTAAAAGATGTAATGAGTGCAGCTGTTTATAAAAGGAGTCTTTATGTAGTAAAAGAAATCAATCGGGTTATACTGGCGTGTGACGCATTAGACAAAGGCGATATTGAAACGCTAGGAAAATTAATGTTTGAAACGCATGAAGGATTGTCTACTGATTACGAGGTAAGTTGTGCTGAACTTGACATGATTGTCGATACGCTTAAAAAGGAAGAAGCTGTTATTGGTTCTCGATTAATGGGCGGCGGTTTTGGAGGTTGCACCATTAATTTAATTAAAAAAGGGCATGAAGACCGCATCAAAAAGCAACTTTCAGCACTTTATTTTGAGACTTTTGGAATAGAATTAAAAATTTATGATGTTAAAATCGGAAACGGTACATCACTTTATAAAAACAACTAGGATGAAAAATTTTGATATCAACGAAGATCCGCACAGACGTTATAATCCCTTAATCAATGAATGGGTTTTGGTTTCACCGCATCGTGCAAAACGTCCTTGGCAAGGTCAAAACGAAAAAGTTACTTCAGATTCTTTGCCAGAATATGACCCAACCTGTTACTTATGTCCAGGCAATGTACGTGCAAATGGAGAAGTGAATCCTGCCTATGAAAATGCATTTGTATTTGAAAATGATTTTGCTGCTTTAAAGCAAGAAGAAATCGCTTTTGAAAAGAATAAAAAAGACACCTTTTTTAAAGCGCAACCTGAGCGAGGAATTTCTCGTGTAGTATGTTTTTCACCAAAACATAATTTGACTTTGCCGGAAATGACAGTCAATAGCATCGAGAATATTATTCATACCTGGCAAAAAGAATATACGGATTTAGGAGCTGTTGACTACATTAATCACGTTCAGATTTTTGAAAACAAAGGAAGCGTAATGGGATGTAGCAACCCGCATCCGCATGGGCAAATTTGGGCGCAATCTTCATTACCAACAGAAGTTGAAAAAACGCAAAATAATTTAAAAGCCTATTTTGACAAAAACGGAAGTACTCTATTACAGGATTATTTGCAGGAAGAACTACAACTCAAGCAACGTATTGTAATAGAGAATGCTCATTTTGTAGCATTGGTTCCTTTTTGGGCCATTTGGCCTTTTGAAACGATGATAATTAGCAAACGTCATTTGACTAAAATCACTGATTTTACGGAAGAAGAAGTAACTGGTTTTGCAACTATTTTAAAACAGTTGACGATAAAATATGATAATCTTTTTGAAACCTCATTCCCCTACTCTTCAGGAATTCATCAAGCTCCAACAGATGGTGAGGAACATCCCGAATGGCAGTTTCACATGCATTTTTATCCTCCCTTATTGCGCTCTGCAACCGTAAAAAAATTCATGGTGGGATATGAAATGATGGGAGAATCTCAAAGAGATATTACGCCTGAGAAAAGTGCTGAGATGCTAAAAGAACAATCAGAAAGGCACTATAAAAGTAAAATATAAAAATACTAGTTATTCGCGGATTAGGATTTATCGGTTCTCATACGGTTGTTGAATTACAAAATGAAGGGCTTGAAGATATAAGTATCGATACTCTTTCTAATGCAACTGAAGAGATCCTGAGTCGAAAAGCTAGCGTTTGGAAATCATGACAGAAAATTAAAACTAAATAATTACTTGTAAACAAACGATTGAATAGACTTAATTTATATATTTATGCCATTTGTACAAATATATTCATGACAGTAAATAAAACAAATATTATAAACAACAACAAGGTATGGTAGCAGAATTTGGATTTATAGATTATTTAGTTTTTACTGCTTATGCAGTACTTATTTTAGGTGTTGGACTATGGGTTTCTCGTGAAAAAGATGGTCATCAAAAAAATGCTGAGGATTATTTCCTTGCTAGTAAATCATTACCATGGTGGGCCATTGGCTCTTCGTTGATTGCAGCAAACATTTCTGCGGAACAATTCATCGGGATGTCCGGTTCTGGTTTTGCATTAGGATTAGCTATTGCCTCTTATGAGTGGATGGCTGCTTTTACGCTTATTATTGTAGGGAAATATTTTTTACCCATTTTTATCGAAAAAGGAATTTATACCATTCCAGAATTTGTAGAAAAACGATTTTCGACTAACCTTAAAACGATTCTGGCTATTTTTTGGATTGCCTTATATGTTTTTGTTAATCTTACAACGGTATTGTATCTGGGAGGCTTAGCTATTGAGACGATTTTAGGTGTTGATATGATTTATGCTATTATAGGATTGGCACTTTTTTCTGCCGCTTATTCATTATACGGTGGGCTTTCTGCTGTTGCATGGACTGATGTAATTCAAGTAGTATTCCTAGTGTTGGGCGGTTTGGTTACAACCTATTTGGCTTTAAACACTGTTTCTGATGGTGCTGGAATGTGGGAAGGAATGAAAACGGTTTATAATGCTGCTCCAGATCGTTTTGTGATGATTTTGGATGAATCAAACCCCGAATATATGAATTTGCCAGGTATTGGCGTTTTAGTTGGTGGTCTTTGGGTGGCTAATATTTACTACTGGGGTTTCAATCAGTATATTATTCAAAGAACATTAGCAGCTAAGTCGCTACGTGAAGCTCAAAAAGGAATTTTATTAGCTGCATTTTTAAAGCTGCTTATACCGTTCATCGTTGTTGTTCCAGGAATTGCAGCTTATGTAATGGTAAATGACCCCGCTATTATGGCTAGATTAGGTGTTTCGGCAATGGAAAATTTACCTGGATTAGGTACGGCAGATAGGGCTTATCCTTGGTTGTTACATTTCTTGCCAGCAGGTTTAAAAGGTTTAGCATTTGCTGCTTTGGCTGCTGCAATCGTATCTTCTCTCGCTTCTATGTTAAATTCGACTTCAACCATTTTTACAATGGATATTTATAAGCAGTATATTAATAAAAATGCTAATGATAAAACTACAGTTAATGTCGGACGTCTTTCTGGAGGAATTGCATTATTAATAGCAGTAATCATGGCCCCACTTTTAGGTGGAATTGACCAAGCATTTCAATTTATACAAGAATATACCGGCGTAGTAAGCCCTGGTATTTTAGCGGTATTTATATTAGGATTATTTTGGAAAAAAACGACTAATAAAGCGGCTATTTGGGGAGCGTTACTCTCTATTCCTATTGCCATGTTCTTTAAAGTAGGGCCAAAATCTTGGGCTGCTGGAAGTGGTATAGAATCTGTTTTCCCAACATTGCCATGGATGGATCAAATGGGCTATACCGCTATTTTGACAATGTTATTGATTATAGCGATTAGCTTGTTCCAAAATAAAGGAGAAAATGACGCAAAAGGCATTCCATTAAAAAAAGAGCTATTTAAAACGAGTCCACTTTTTAATATCTGTTCATTTGCAATCATGATATTATTAGTGGTAGCTTATGCTGTTTTCTGGAAGTAGATCTTTTGGACAATTAACTTTGTCTACCTGAAACTTCAAGCTTACTAAACTCATTACTCATAGAAAACCATCGAAAAACCATTCGATGGTTTTCTATCTATGAAGTATTCCGTCTTGAAATAGCGATGCACCAAAAACATCACTATAAAAGAAAATACTTTAATTTTAAGAAAGATTCTAAAAATGTCTTTTTATATTAATAAACTTTACAAACGGTAACCCTATGAAAAAAGCACTGCTAATTATACTTATTGCACTCTTTTATTCTTCTGGATATTCACAATCTGATATTACAGTAAACGAATTAAAAGATCATATTGTTTTTTTGACTTCCGAAAAAAATGCAGGACGCTATCCTGGTGGAAAAGCCAACAAAAATATTGTAAAATACTTACAAAAAGACTTCAAAAAACAAGGATTACTTTCTTTTAAAAACAATTATAAACAAAAATTCAAAGCACGTTTACGAGTAGAAAAAGGGGCACAAGAAAAACCTTTGGTACGTACCAGTAATGTGGTGGGATATATTGAGGGTAACGATCCCAACCTTAAAAATGAGTACATTATTTTGGGTGCACATTACGATCATTTAGGACTAGGCGGTCCTTCATCAAAATCTAACAAAAAAAATACCATACATTACGGTGCCGATGATAATGCGAGCGGAACTGCGGCACTTTTGGAAATCGCCGAAAAAATCGCTGCTAACAAAAAAGAACTAAAACGAAGTATAATTTTTATTGCCTTTGGAGCCGAAGAACAAGGATTATTAGGGAGTAAATATTTTGTAGAAAATCCGTTAGTTCCACTTTCAGAGATAAAGTTAATGATCAATATGGATATGTTGGGAAGACTAAACCAGGAAAATCATGTTTATATGGGCGGTGCCGGCACATTTCCTGATGGTGTACCTTCTATGCAAAACCTCGGTAAATCCTTAGGTTTGACACCTATTGTTCATGCAGGCTCAGTTGGCGGCTCTGATCATGTCTCTTTTTATGCCAAAGATATTTCGGTTTTGGGCATACATACCGGTGGGCATCCGCAATACCATACCCCAGAAGATACGGTAGATTTAATAAATTTTCCCGGAGAGAAAAAAGTGACTGATTATATTTATAATGCTTTAATGGAATTTGTAACCACTGATTATAAAATGGGGTTTATTAAACAAGATTAAGACTGTTTTATAAAGTAAAACGAAAGCAATTGAAGTTTGCTTTAAGCATAATAATATAGAGGAACAACAGTTCTTTGCACGATAATCAAGTGCTACCCGAATGTGAAAAAGAGTATAAATTTGGGTATAAAAATCAATAGTAAACATTTGAAAAATTAACATCTAAAACATAAAATTATGAAATTAATCATATTTGCTTTCATAGCTCTTCTAACACTAACCAATTGCGCCGAAAAAAACAGGACTTTTTCCACCTCTGAAATCGCAATACTACCAAAACCGATCTCATTAGACCTGCATAAGGCTTCTTTCGCCTTTAAAGCAGATCAGACCATCTTTTCAAATCTTGATGAACAACAAATCGCCGCGCAAGATCTTCAAAACTATATTAATAAAACAGCCAGTTTTAACTTAAATATCGATAAGAACAACAACTCTTCTATTGTTTTTGAAAAAAAAGAAGGTTTAAATGCGCAATCGTATGAGCTATCAGTAACTCCAAAAAAAATCACTATTTACGCCAATGATGTAGCAGGTTATTTTTATGGGGTTCAAACAGTAAAACAATTAATGGCAATTGAAACTTCAAAAGATACACGCCATACAAAGTATTTAGTTCCATCTGTCACTATCAAGGACGGACCACGATTTAAGTGGCGCGCATTTATGTTGGATGAAGCGCGTTATTTTCATGGTGAAGTTTTTGTTAAGCAAATGCTGGACCAAATGGCCTTATTAAAAATGAACACTTTCCATTGGCATTTAATTGATGATGCGGGTTGGCGTATCGAAATAAAAAAATACCCACTATTGACCAAAGTCGGCGCATTTCGTGCCGATAGTGAAATTGGTACTTGGAAAAGCGGAAAAACTTCTGGTCAACCTCATGGCGGATTCTATACGCAAGAACAAATTAAAGATATTGTAGCTTATGCAAAAGCGAGAAACATCAACATCGTACCAGAATTTGAAATGCCAGGACATTCGAGTGCAGCCATAGCAGCATACACCTGGTTAGGAACTGCAGGTATCGCTATTGATGTTCCTGTTAAATTTGGGCGTTTATATGACAACTACGATGTTACTAAACCCGAAGTTATCACATTTATGAAGGACGTTTTGACTGAGATTTTCGAATTATTTCCCTCAGAAGTCATTCATATTGGTGGTGACGAAGTGGGATATGAAGTTTGGGAAAAGTCGAGTTCAGTTCAAAAATATATGAAAGAAAATAACATTCCTACACCTGCTGATTTACAAATAAATTTTACCAATAAGATATCACATTACATTGAAGAAAATGGACGTCGCATGATGGGATGGAATGAAATTTTAGGAAAAAACATCCATACTGATTTTGCTGAAAAACAAGCAGACAAAGAAGCAGAAACGGTATTGTCTAAAAACGTGATTGTACATTTCTGGAAAGGCGATTTAGGATTATTAACAGATGCTGCAAAAAAAGGCTATGGCATTGTAAATTCGCTACATAGTAGTACCTACTTGGATTATAATTACAAATCTATTCCTTTAGAAAAAGCGTATGCTTTTGACCCAATTCCAGAAGGTTTGGACGCCCAATATCATGAAAATATTTACGGTTTAGGGTGCCAAATGTGGAGCGAATGGACGCCAACAAATGCTGATATTGAACGACAAGCTTTCCCTAGAATTGCGGCTTACGCAGAAGTGGGTTGGACTTCATTAGAAAACAAAAATTATAATAGTTTTAAAATAGCACTTAAAAAGATGCAAAAGCATTGGGATAATTTAGGCATCAACTATTTTAAAGATGCCGAATAAAGCGAAACTGGAATACAATATCAAACCTCAAAACTATAAAAAATGAAATATTCTGCTATAATTCTGTTGTTATTATCCGTTTGTATCAGCTGTCAAACCACATCAAAAACAGTTGCCGCAACTGAAATTTCCATAGTTCCGAAACCGTCTGACATGGTTATTACAGAAGGGTCGTATTTGTTTTCTAAAAGGACAAAGATTTTCGTAGATAATGAGAACCAAAAACCTGCTGCAAAATATTTATCAGACCTCTTTGAAAAAGCGGCAGGCTACCCTATTTTTATTTCAGAAACAAAAGGAAACGCAACCATCATTTTTACAGAAGATAAAAGCATTAAACCAGAAGGATATCATTTAGAAATAAGTCCAAAAAAAATTAATATAAAAGCTAGTGACGCAGCTGGTTATTTTTATGGGATTCAAACCATTCGCCAATTGCTTCCGCCAAGTATTGAAACAGCCAATAGTATAGAAAAAAACTGGTCAGTACCTAGTATTGTTATTAATGATACTCCTCGTTTTTCATGGCGAGGAATGCAAATGGATTTTAGTCGCCATTTTTTCAGTATCGATGAAGTAAAAACCTTTTTAAACTACATGGCATTATATAAATTGAACACCTACCACATGCATTTAACAGATGATCAAGGTTGGCGAATTGAAATAAAAAAATACCCACTCCTAACAGAAAAAGGAGCATGGCGTGTAGAAAGCTCTCATGATATAACTTGTAACGAATTAGCAAAAACAGATCCTTCTTTCATCATTGACGAGCAACATTACCACAATCGAGAGGGGCAAAGAATGTATGGTGGTTTTTTTACACAAGAACAAATTAAAGAAATTATTACCTATGCAGCTGAAAGGCAAATTGAAGTAATTCCTGAAATAGACATGCCCGGACATTTAAAATCGGCTATTGATAATTATCCTTATTTATCGTGCACGAATGAAGCAGGTTGGGGTGAACTATTTTCGAGTCCAGCGTGCTTAGGAAAAGAAACAACTTATGAATTTACCAAGGATATTTTAGCCGAAATTGTCGATTTATTTCCTTCAAAATACGTTCATATTGGCGGTGACGAAGTGAATATCGAATCTTGGAAAAAATGTCCGCTTTGTCAGAAAGCGATTAAAGACCATCACCTAAAAAATGAACACGAATTACAGTCTTTTTTCAATAGAGATATTGAAACTTTTCTAAACTCAAAAGGAAAAAGATTGTTAGGCTGGGATGAAATTGTAGAAGGTGGTTTGTCAAAAGATGGAACCATGATGTGGTGGCGTAACTGGGCTCCTACGATGAGAGATATTGCAGCAAAGCATGGAAATGACATGATAATTACACCCTGTTTTGAATATTATTTTGATGCAAAACATGAAGCAACTCCATTTGAAAAAATATATCAATACGAGCCTATTCCAGAGAATTTCACCAAAGAGCAAGCCAAACACATTTTAGGAATTCAAGCTAATTTATGGTCCGAAATGATTCCAAATTTCAAACGCTTGCAGTTCCAAGCCTTCCCAAGATTTCTAGCTTTGGCAGAAACTTCTTGGACTTCAAAAGAAGATAAAAATTACGACGATTTTCAAAAAAGGATGAACTTACAATACAAACGATTGGAAGCTTTGAATATTCAATATCATATTCCGCCTGTGACTGGCTTGAAAGACAAAGTTGCCTTTTTGGATAAAGTTACTATCGAATTGAACGCACCATTAGAAGACATGGTTATTTATTATTCCACCGATGGGACGACACCTTCTAAAACTTCGAAAAAATATACAGCTCCTTTAGAATTTTCACAAACAACTACCTTAAACACCATTGCTTACCGAGGGAATGTTGCCAGCGAAACTAAAGCGGCACTCATTGAAAAACAAAACTATTTAGAGTCGCTAAATATCACGCCAAAAACGGGTGCTCTGCAACGTTGGACTGGTGTTAAACAGTTTAAGATTGTGGATTCTGTTGCATTGCCTAAAAATGCTACATATCAATTTGTTACAGTAATTAATTTAGCTGGAAACGAAGGTATTGAACAACTTTCAATGGTTTTTAAAGGCTATTTTTATGCCGAAGCTGAAGGTTTATATGAGTTCGCTACTAAATCAGACGATGGAAGTTTATTGTTCATTGGCGATAAAATGGTAGTTGACAATGGCGGTAACCACTCAGCTATCGAGAAAAACGGCATGGTAGCCCTTCAAAAAGGTTGGCATCCGATTACTATAAAATACCACGAAGCAACAGGCGGCGGGGAATTGTCCGTTTCGTTTAAAGCGCCTAATGGCGAAAAACAAGTTTTAAAAGGAAATGTAATTGCACATGATTAAATCATTCAAAAAAACAATGCTCTATTTTCTTGTTTTCGACTGTTATCAAGGAACTAATTCCGTGGCTAAACAATAAAGCTAAATTAAAACCCTCATCACTATGAATCGTATTTTTTTACTGTTAGGTATTTGTTTGCTTCTATTTGGATGTAAAAACCAACAAGACTTTATTGTGGCACAAACGTATGAAGAACCGCATGACCCGTCTCCAAATACAAAGGAAAACTGGTTGCACGTTCCAAAGGGTTTGCAAGCATCGATTACGACAACTGATATTCGTTTTGTACGAAGTGAAATTCCAAAAATCGAACAAAAAAACACTTGGACTGGTACTGCTTGGAAAGGCGAACGTATTGCAGTGCAATTGGTATTATGGAGTACTGATTCTGTAACAAAAGTAAATACCAAAATCTCTGATTTTAAATCCAATTCAGGAGAAGTATTGTCTTCTAGGATTGCCGCTATTAATTTTGTAAAATATGTGATTACAGACGAATTTGCAGAAGGTTGCGGGTATAGAAAACCAGAAGATTTTGCTTCTTCTATATCGGCCGATGCTTTTGAACCTGTTTCTTCCTACTCCATAAAATCAAAAGAAACCAGACCTATTTGGGTAACAATTGATATTCCTGAAAATACAAAAGCAGGTTCGTATAAAAGTGTTTTCACAATAAATATAAAAGGTCAAAAAAGCAACGAATTCTATTTGAATTTGAATGTTGTAGACAGAGTCTTACCAGCAGCAACTGACTGGAGATTTCATTTAGATTTATGGCAAAACCCCTACGCAGTAGCGCGTTATCATGACGTAAAACCATGGTCACCAAAACATATTGATTTATTAAAACCCATCATGAAACGCCTTGCCGATGCGGGACAAAAGGTAATAACAGTATCGCTAAACAAACGTCCTTGGGGTGGTCAGACATTCGATCAATTTGAAGCTATGATTGAATGGAAAAAGAAAAAAGACGGTACTTGGGAATATGATTATGCTATTTTTGATACTTGGGTACAATTGATGATGGATTTGGGTGTTAAAAAACAAATTAGTTGTTATTCGATGGTGCCTTGGGGCAATGAATTTTATTATTTTGATGAAACTGAAAATAAGGAAATTAAAGTAAAAGCCGCTCCTGGCACGAAAGCATACGAAGATTTATGGATTCCTTTTTTAGAAAAATTTAAAATCCATTTGCAGCAAAAAGGATGGAGTAAAATAACCCGAATTGCAATGGACGAACGTGGACCAGAAGAAATGAAGGCCATGCTACAATTACTGAACAAATATGCACCAGAGTTTGGCGTATCCTTTGCCGATAATCATAAGAGTTATAAGTTATATCCAAACGATTTAAAAGATATGTCTGTAGCGTTTGGACATCCTGTTGATGCGGTCGATTTAGAGCAAAGACGAGCTAATGATTATATAAGCACGCATTATGTTTGTTGTTCGGATAGTTTTCCAAATACTTTTACCTTTTCACCTCCTGCAGAGGGCGTTTTTATAGGCTGGTACACAATGGCAGCAAACTTTGATGGCTTTCTTCGCTGGGCATACAATAGCTGGACCGAAAAGCCATTACATGATTCCCGTTTTAGAGCTTGGCCAGCAGGCGACACTTACATTGTTTATCCTGATAACCGAAGTTCTATACGTTTTGAAACCCTTAGAGAGGGCATTCAAGATGCTGAAAAAATCAGGATTCTCAGGGAGGATTTTACGCTAAGAAATAGGACAGCAGAACTGGATTCCTTAAATACTTTAGTTCAAAAATTTACTATCACTACCAAACCCAAAGATTTAGAAAAACTGGTAAAAGACGCAAAAAACACACTCAATATACTAGCCGAAAAATAAAATTTATCAAAATGAAAGCAACCAAAAAAGAAATAGCAATCCCATTTTCCTTCCAAAGACATTTACTTTCTGTCCTCTTACTTTTCATTATAAGTGTAGGATATACTCAAAATTTGGAACTGAATCCTACGCCACAAATAAGCAATCTAAAAAATGCGATTGCTATACCTGAAAAATTTAAAATTCAGCAAAAAAATAAGGATGATGCAACACAAAAACTGCTTGCCACCTATTTTAATCTTAAAAAAACAGCTCCTACTGGTTTTGCAGTGAATGTGGGAGATATTCAAAGTAAATTTTCAGCAAAACTGAAGAAAAAAGTACCTTCAAAACCAGAGAGTTATTATATCTCTATTTCTAAAAATGAGGTTACTGTAATTGGTCGCGATGCCAGAGGAACCTATTACGGCGTACAAACATTGTTGGCATTATTACAGTCGGACAAAATGCCTTTGGGTGAAATTATTGATTTCCCAGATGTTACGGCACGTGGCGTTGTAGAAGGGTTTTATGGGACTCCTTGGAGTTTTGAACACCGCATTCGTCAGTTAGATTTTTACGGTTCTAATAAGTTAAACACCTATATCTACGGTCCAAAAGACGATCCATACCATAGCTCCCCAAATTGGAGAAAGCCCTACCCTACTAATGAAGCCATTCAATTAAAAAAGTTAATTGATAGAGCAGAATTAAATCATGTTGACTTTGTTTGGGCAATACATCCAGGACAAGACATTCAATGGAATGACAAGGACCGAGCTGCTCTACTCCATAAATTCGGCCTAATGTATGACTTAGGAATACGTTCTTACGCTGTGTTTTTTGATGATATTTCAGGAGAAGGTACAAACCCGAGTCAACAAGCACAATTATTAAATTACATCAATTCGGAATTTGTAAAATTAAAAAAAGACGTCAAGCCTTTGATTATGTGTCCTACCGAATACAATAAAAGCTGGTCAGATCCAAAAAGCAATTATTTAGAAACTTTAGGAAAGGAACTAGATCCTTCTATTCGGATTATGTGGACTGGTAATCGTGTTGTTGCGGATATTGACCAAGAAACCATGAAATGGATTAACGCCAAAATACAACGAGAAGCCTTTATTTGGTGGAATTTCCCCGTTTCTGATTACGTGAGGAATCACTTACTTTTAGGCCCAGCTTATGGAAACGGAACGGATATAGCCAATACTATTTCGGGTTTTGTTTCTAACCCGATGGAGCATGCTGAAGCATCAAAAATTGCAATTTACGGTGTCGCTGATTACTCTTGGAACATGGCTACATATCAAGCTGAGAAAAAATGGTTGAATGCGCTAAAAGTAGTAATGCCTGAAAGTTATCCTGCCTTAGAAATTTTCGCTCGTCATAATAGTGATTTAGGCCCTAATGGCCATTTATACAGACGCGAAGAATCCGTTATTTTCAAACCAAAAGCGGATTTATTTCTTCAAAATTTGGAAGCAAATCAAAACATCGATAATTTCTATAGCATTCAAATGGAGTTTCAAGCGATGGTAGAAGCTTCATTCATCTTGTTGAACAGTACAGACAATCCCGTACTTATGGATGAAATTCGTCCGTGGGTAGAACAGTTTAAATTACAGGGACAATCTGGACTTGCTGCGTTGAATATGTATCGTGCGTTACAAGCGAAACAAACTACTGATTTTGAAAGAAGTTACCACGCCTTCGAGTCTATTAAATCACAAATGTATGCCATTGATCATACTGCAAATCAAAATCCGTATCAACCTGGTATCAAAACAGCTACTTTGGTAGTTGCTCCATTAATCGATACTACTTTTGCCTATTTGACTGATGCCTATAACAAAGAATTTAATAAAAACTTAGCGACAGATGTAAATTATAATCCACACTCGTTATATACGACCATTGCACAGTTAAAAAACCAGCAAATCAGCTTACGCGATAGAACTCTTGCATTGCAGCCTCCATTGGAAGTGATTCAAATACTACCAGAAGCCTACTTTGGTTTTGAACTACAGGAAGCAACTCACGTTCAAAAAGTAGCCTATCAATTGTTTCCAAATTCTGTTTATAAAAAGGTACAATTAGAGGTTTCAAGCGATGGTACAAAGTGGATCACAGTACCAGCCGAAGAAAAGAAAGAGATCATGCAAGCTGCTGTAAAACAAGTTGTAAAATACATTCGTGTTAGAAACGCTTCTTCAGAAAATTTAAACTTCAAAGTTGTTCTTTTTAACGCCGAAATAAAATAATCGGACAAATCATTTAGTGTTAATTTCCTATAAAAACAGGGCTTCACTGTCAGCTGTTTTAGAATTAGCCATACGACTAGAAACCAAACGATGTTTTTGTAAACACATCATTAAAAATAAAATGAATGCAAGATAAACTTATAGGCTCCGAACTTCTAAAAAGTAAGCCCCATTTTGAAATACTAGATGGCTTAAGAGGCTTAGCCGCCGTAGTGGTAGTCATTTTTCATTTTATGGAAATTATCATTACTGATTTCAGCAAAAATTTCATTGCTCATGGTTATCTAGCAGTAGATTTCTTTTTTTGTTTATCTGGTTTTGTAGTGGTTTATGCTTATGACAACCGCATTGCTGGAATGGGGCTGAAAACTTTTATTAAATTAAGACTCATTCGGTTGCAACCTTTGGTTATTATAGGATCTATTTTAGGGTTATTTACTTTTTTGTTTGATCCTTATAACAACTTATATGCTGTATATGGTTTTAAAGAAACTGCGTTGATTTTCATAACATCGACTTTTTTAATCCCTTATCCGGTAGTGTCTGAGCGGTATTTTAATCTGTTTAATTTAAATGCACCTAGTTGGTCTTTGTTTTGGGAATACGTCGCTAATTTACTATATGCAACCGTATTGTTTAAAGCTACTAAAAAAGTACTTACACTACTGACTCTATTGGCAGCTGCTGGTCTTTTTTATGTAAGTTGGAATTCCAGTGGTTTACTTGGTGGTTGGAGTGGCGGCACTTTCCTTGATGGTTTTGCTCGTATTTCTTTTTCATTTTTAATGGGAATGTTAATTTACCGCTCTAATTGGATCATTAAAAACAAATTAGGTTTGCTAAGTATGAGTGCTTTATTATTGTTAGCATTTATAACTCCGTATAGCAAACAATGGAACTGGCTAGTCGATCCTCTTTTAGTAATTTTATACTTTCCGCTACTTGTTGCATTAGGCGCTGGTGCGAGTTTAGCTAGTAGTCATCATAAAATCAACACATTATCTGGTGCTATTTCTTACCCGCTTTACATGACCCATTACCCATTTATGTGGATATTTGCTAATTATGTAACAGTAGAAAAACCAAGCATTGCTGAATTGATGTGGGTAATTCCTATTTCTGTAGCTTCATTAATAGTCTTATCCTACTTAGTCTTTAAATTTTTAGACTTCCCAATAAGAAATTATTTAACAGATAAATTAAAAGCTAGGGCAAGCTATTAACTGTAGAAAATAAAGCAAGATATTTCAAAACTAATTTCTACTAAAATGTCACATTCTAAATAACCATTTACGATTATTTAAAATGTGACATTTCTTTTAAATGGGTTTTATCTAAAACCTTTATTTCTTTTTATAGCCTTCTATATATTGCTTATCTAGTGTTTCAGAATCCTTATATTTGTTACGTGTTTCTTGCAGTTTTTGTTTCATTTCCTCTACCACTTTTGAATAATTAGGGTCGTTAACTACATTATTAATTTCCTGTGGATCTTTTTTGCGGTCGTAGAGTTCCCATTCATCTACATCATAGTAAAAATGAATTAATTTAAACTCTTTGCTTGCAATGCCATAATGTCTTTTTACGGCATGTTCCGCAGGATATTCATAATAATGGTAGTAAATCACATCTCTGCCCCAATTTCCTTTTTTACCCGTTAACAAAGGTACTAGACTTTTACCTTGCATGTCATTTGGCGCTGCAATACCAGCTGCTTCAAGAAAGGTTTGTGCAAAATCTAAATTTTGAACCATCTCATCTTCTGTAGTTCCTGGAGTAATTTTATTTGGCCATTTAATTAATAATGGGGTTTTAAACGATTCGTTGTACATAAAACGTTTGTCAAACCACCCGTGTTCTCCCAAGTAAAAACCTTGATCGGAAGTATACACAACAATAGTATTATCGGCAAGTTTTTCTTTATCCAAATAATCCAATAATCGTCCTACATTATCATCTACAGAAGCAATGGTTCCTAAATAATCCTGCAGGTAGCGTTGGTACTTCCAAACGGTAAGCGTCGAATCATTCATCGTTGGATATCTTTTTATAAAGTCGTCATTGATAGGTCCATAAACCGCATCCCATTTGGCACGTTGCTCAGCAGTCATTCGGCCCAAACTTTCTCCGAGATCATTCCAATCCTGCAATCCCAATTTCTTCATTGTTTTTGGGGTAAGTTTATTATCATTTACAAGCGACATGTGCTTTAAGATTCCCATTTCTGCTGTTCGTGATGCAGTTCCTCTCGTGCTGTAATCATCAAAAAGTGTTTCGGGTAAGGGAAATGTTTTTTTGGTGTATTCTGTATAATACTTTTGACTAGGCAACCAAGCGCGATGAGGTGCCTTATGTAAGTACATCAACATAAAGGGTTTATTGGTATCTCTGCGATTTTTCATCCAATCTAGCGTAAGATCTGTGGTAATATCAGTTACATAGCCTTTAATAATTGTATCTCCTTTTTGGGTAATAAAAGTAGGATTGTAATATTCGCCCTGTCCTGGTAAAATCTTAAATTCATCAAAACCTTTGGGGTTATTTCCAAAGTGTAGTTTTCCAAACATGGCAGTTTGATAACCCGCTTTTTGAAGAATTTGTGGAAAGGTAACATTAGTGGTGTCAAACTTACTTATGTTGTCTATTTTTCCATTGATGTGGCTGTGTTTACCAGTAAGAATAACTGCTCTGGACGGTGCACAAATCGAATTAGTTACACTAGCATTTGTAAACAGCATCCCTTCTTTTGCAATGCGATCTATGTTGGGTGTTTGCATCAGTTTATCACTATAAGCACTTATTGCCTGATACGCATGATCATCCGACATTATAAAAATGATGTTGGGCTTTTTGGTAGGTTTTTGCGCAATTCGTTTGGTCGTGTTTTTAATGTGACATCCAGTGACCATTAAAGTAAAAACAAAGACGAATGCTACTTTGAATAATTTCATAATTATCTACTATTTATATTGATTCTTGTATCCTTGTTTGCACTGAAAAAAAACTATTTTGACTCATTTTAAAAGAATACAACTTAGAATGATATTTTTTTAAGGAATTTAATATAAAATTAATACTTTTTATTTTATTTATTCTGAAAAATATTGAACGGTTTCGAACTGCCTTTTATAGTCAACACAACCACTCCATGTTTCGGAACTTCAAAAGTAATAGTGTCTTTTTTTGAACTTTCAAAATCTCTTTTCGCCCATAAATCGCGATAGCTATAGCCTTTAGAAACATTTATACCTACCGTATTTAAATCAAAACTAATGGTTGCAGTCTTGTCAGATCGGTTTAATAGTGCTACTGCTACTTTGCCACTCATAGTCGAAATTAATGGTTTTGCCCATACTTCTAAATCGCCATGATCAATCAATCTGCGAGCTTGATACACTAAGGGATCTTGATTTAATGCAATAACTTCTTTATTGGTTAAAATTGATATTGTTTCTTTTGTCATATTTCTGAGGTCATTACCAGCCAAAAGAGGAGAGTTCAACATACACCACATCGTGAAGTGTGTTTTGTCTTCTTCATAACTCATCCCCCTTCCTACTTGCAACATGTCCATATCGTTTACATGACCTGGCGAAGCATATTTCCATAAATCGGCATTTAAATCTATGATGTGTAGAATAGAATTAAATTCATTGGTAATATCACCCGATATTCGCCAAGAATCAGCAATTTGAAGTGCCCATGTTCCTGGGAATTGCCATCTACAAATGTTATAAACTGTATTTGGCTTAATCTCTTTTATGGCATTGGCTATTTGTGTGTATCGGGTCTGTTCGTCTAGTCCTAACCAATCGCCTCCACACCAATCTACTTTTATAAAATCGTAGTTCCAGTCCTTTAATAGCAATTTCAAATCTTTTTTGTCGTGGCCCATAAGTCCTGAACCCACACCAATGGTATCATTATCCCATTGAGAAGCACAAGTGTTAATTCCTGCATCAGCATAAATTCCAGCTTTCAAATCTTTGGAATGGATGTAATCTGAAATCACTTTCATACCATTTGGAAATCGCTCTGGATGTATTACTAAATTACCTTCACTATCGCGACCTCCAAAAAAACCATCATCAATATTTACGTAAGAATATCCGGCAGCAGCCATACCAGAAGAAACCATAAAATCAGCTTGGCTTTTAATAACGACTTCATTGATTGCTACGTGAAAATTATTCCAACTTGACCATCCCATTATGGGAGTTTGAGGTTTACTTATTGGTTGATCTAAAACCAGTGCTTTTGTTTGTTTTTCATGAACTTTACAAGAAGTCAAGAATACAAGAGTCAGAAACAGACAACATCTAATCATTACAGTTTTCTTTAAAGTAATAAGGCTGCCAAAAAGAAATTTCTCTCTTTTTAAGGCAGCCTCATCAATATTCTATTCTTTTATTTTTCGAAAGGGATCATCCAATACGAGTATGAATAGTCTTTATATGGTAAACGGTATTGCTCTAAAGGTAGCATCCCCCAACTATTAATACTTCCTAAACCTTGTTGAAATCCATCAATATTTACAAAAACTTCTTTGCGAGGATCGATTTCTCCTGCATGTTCTTGCTTTCTTTCGTCACCACTATGCAAATCTTCTTCTTTGAAGTTAAGCGCCGAAACAGAGAAAGGTGTTTCACTTAAAAACTTAATTCCTGATCCATCTTCTTTAGTAAGGGCAACCCAACGTGTTTCTAATTTATTTCCATTTTCTTGCGGACGAAGGTATGCGAAATACTGTTCTTTAATAGTTTGTTTGTACAAGCCTACTTTTGCTGCATGCTGTCTGTCAGTATAGGCTTCAAAAGGTCCTTTTCCGTAAAAAGTGATATTTTTATAACTTTCTGGCAAGATTAATCTATTTCCAAATTTATAAAACCCTGGATGTTTCCCTTTCAATGCTTTTAAGTCGTTAGTCACTTTTACTGCGCCGTTACCGTCTACCACGAATGTTTCAATAAGATTGGCGTCGCCATTGAATAAACTTCTTGTAAACGAAATTTGAACTTCTGATTTTGAAAGTTGCTTTACAGCTGCCGTTACAGTACCAGAAGTACCAGCATCTTTCCAAGCTTTGTATCTATTTTGAGTACCAGCTCCGTAATCATTATCAGTTGGGGCACGCCAGAAATTCACTTCAGGACCATTATTCAACAAACTTTTAGTTTTGAAATTAAAATCGGTTAAAGTCCCTGCCTTTTGATTAAATGCTAATTCGAAGTCCTTTCCAGTAACGGTAATCACATCTCCTTTTGTTTTAAAAACTACTGAATTTGTTGCTTTTTCAGGGATTTGAACAGTTCCCTTTTGCAATTGAAATTGCTCATAAGCCACTCGATATCCTGCTTTCAATAAAGGTTCATCTGTTTTTAAAACCGCAGCAACATTCAAGAAATATTCAATTCCATTTTTAAATTGCGTTTTAAACGGAATGGTTACTGCTTTTGTAGCTTGCGGTGCGATATCAAGTACATCAATAATTCCTGATTCTACAACTTCTCCATTGGCAATTACTTCCCAATTTAATTTATAGTTAGATAAATCTCTGAAGAAATACCAGTTTTTAATGTCAATTATTCTTTTTTTAAGGTCATTACCATAAAATTTCACATCTTGTTGGATATGTGCCACTTCATGAATGTGTGGGTTTGGCGTACGGTCTGCTTGCACCAATCCGTTCATTAAAAAGTTATTATCACTTGGTGTTCCTTTTGGTCCAAAATCGCCACCGTAAGCATAAATCTCTCTTCCATTTTTTACTGTTTTTAGACCTTGATCAACAAAATCCCAGATAAATCCACCTTGTAATTTGTCATATTTCTCAAATAAATCCCAATATTCTTTGAAACCACCCATACTATTTCCCATCGCGTGTGCATATTCACATTGCACATAAGGTTTGGTTCTTTTAGGATCCTTAGCATACGCTTCTACCTGAGCTGGCGTATCATACATAGGCACAAATAAGTCGGTATTCCATTCATGCTCCGCACGTTCGTATTGTGTAGGTCTGGT
>RRZT011063098.1_pt1 | contig 21179 bp, 20 predicted proteins | sample 2165551 | NCBI WGS metagenome assembly RRZT01 (sample SAMN10456910, study PRJNA506462) | wastewater metagenome | biome: wastewater; feature: sludge; material: wastewater sludge; isolation source: wastewater sludge with Escherichia coli K12::gfp cells carrying plasmid... | place: USA: Moscow, Idaho... | reverse complement strand
GTACTCGCCGTATTCGGCGTTGTTCGAGATCGAGTAGTTCATGTTGGCGATGCCGCCTTCGTACATCAGGTCGACGATCAGCTTCAGTTCGTGCAGGCACTCGAAGTAAGCCATTTCCGGAGCGTAGCCGGCTTCAACCAGGGTTTCAAAACCCGCCTTCACGAGTTCGACGGCGCCGCCGCACAGCACAGCCTGTTCGCCGAACAGGTCGGTTTCGGTTTCTTCACGGAAATCGGTTTCGATCACGCCGCCCTTGGTGCCGCCGTTGGCCGCCGCGTAGGACAGGGCGATGTCCTTCGCCTTGCCGGACTTGTCTTGATAAACGGCGATCAGCGACGGTACGCCGCCGCCCTTCAGGAATTCGGAGCGAACGGTGTGGCCCGGGCCCTTCGGCGCGATCATGATCACGTCGAGGTCAGCGCGCGGCACGACCTGGTTGTAGTGCACGTTGAAGCCGTGAGCGAAAGCCAGCGATGCGCCTTGCTTGATGTTCGGAGCAACGTTGTTGTTGTAGACCTCCGGGATGTTTTCGTCCGGCAGCAGGATCATGACGAGGTCGGCGTTCTTCACGGCTTCGTTGACTTCGGCGACCTTCAGTCCGGCGGCTTCGGCCTTGGACCAGGAGGCGCCGCCCTTGCGCAGGCCGACGGTTACGTTGACGCCGGAATCGCGCAGGTTCTGGGCGTGGGCGTGGCCTTGCGAGCCGTAGCCGACGATGGTGACCTGCATGCCCTTGATGATCGAGAGATCGGCGTCTTTGTCGTAGTAAACCTTCATTGCTGTTTCCTTTATGTGAGGTATTGGGTGTGAGGCGTGAGCGTGGAGCGGATTTTACACCCGGCTCCCCGCTTGTTGCTGCCTTGCTTAAATTTTCAGGATCCGTTCGCCACGGCCGATGCCGGAGGCGCCGGTGCGGACGGTTTCCAGAATCGCGGCTTCGTCGATCGCGCGGATGAATGCGTCGAGTTTTTCGCCGGTGCCGGTCAGTTCAACGGTGTAGGTCTTCTCGGTCACATCGATGATGCGGCCGCGGAAGATGTCCGTCATCCGTTTCATTTCCTCGCGCTCCTTGCCGGTCGCGCGCACCTTGATCAGCATCAGCTCGCGTTCGATGTGCTCGGCCTCGTTCAGGTCGATCACCTTGACCACTTCGACCAGCTTGTTCAGCTGCTTGGTGATCTGCTCGATGATGTCGGTCGAGCCGTGCGTGACGATCGTCATGCGGCTCATGGTCGGGTCTTCGGTGGTTTGCACCGTCAGCGAGTCAATATTATAGCCGCGGGCGGAAAACAGCCCGGTTACGCGCGACAGCGCGCCGGCTTCGTTTTCGATGAGAACGGACAGAATATGGCGCATGGTTTTCTCTCCTGTCTCAGGCAAGGTTGCCGTAGTCACGGTTGTTGGCATTGGGGCCTTGATGCGTGCCGTTCATATGCGTCGGCAGATCCATCTGGTTCAGGCCCTTGCCGTTCGGCACCATCGGGAATACGTTTTCGCTCGCGTCCGTGATGAAGTTCAGCAGCACGCAGCGGTCCTTGTGGGTGGTGAACGCTTCGCGCAGCGCACCTTCGACGTCTTCCGGCTTTTCCACGCGGATCGCGATGTGGCCGTACGCGTCGGCGAGCTTCTCGAAGTCAGGCAGTGCATCCAGATAGGTTTCGGAATAGCGGTTGCCATAGAACAGCTCCTGCCATTGGCGCACCATGCCCAGATAACGGTTGTTCAGCAGCACGATCTTGACCGGAACGCGGAACTGCTTGCAGGTTGCGAGTTCCTGAATGTTCATCTGCAGCGAGCCGTCGCCGGTCACGCAGACGACCTGTTCGTCCGGATTGGCGATTTGTGCGCCGATCGCGGCCGGCAGGCCGAAGCCCATCGTGCCGAGGCCGCCCGAGTTGATCCACTGTTTCGGGCGGCGGAACTTGTAGTACTGCGCAGCCCACATCTGGTGCTGGCCGACGTCGGAAGTCACGATCGCATTGCCCTGGGTGATTTCCCACAGCTTTTCGATCACGTACTGCGGCTTGATCTTGCCTTCGGCCTTGGCGTAATCGAGGCACTTCGGCGCACGCCATTCCTCGACCTGCTTCCACCAGTCGGTCAGGTGTTCCTGTTGCGGGCGAATGCCGGTTTCTTGCAGGACTTCGAGCAGGTCGTCCAGCACATGCTTGACATCGCCGACGATAGGCACATCGACCTTCACGCGCTTGGCGATCGAGGAAGGATCCACATCAATGTGGATGATTTTCTTCGGGTGTGACAGGAAGTGGTTCGGCAGCGAGATTACGCGGTCGTCAAAGCGCGTGCCGATCGCAACCAGCACATCGCAATATTGCAGCGCGAGGTTGGCCTCGAACGTGCCGTGCATGCCGGGCATGCCGACGAAGTGAGAGTCGGTGCCGTCGAGCGCGCCCAGCCCCATCAGCGTGGTCGTGCACGGCGCGTTCAGCAGCTTCACGAGTTCGGTCACTTCCGCGCTGGCATTGCCCTGCACTGCGCCGCCGCCGACGTAGATCATCGGCCGCTTGGCTTCACCGATCAGCTGGGCAGCCTTGCGGATCTGGCCCGGATGGCCCTTGGTTGGCGGGTTGTAGCTGCGGATCGCGATCGAGGCCGGATAACTGAATTCGGTCTTGGCGATCGTCACGTCCTTTGGCACGTCGACCACCACCGGGCCGGGGCGACCGGTCGTGGCGATATAAAAGGCTTTTTTGATCGTGACCGCGAGGTCGCGCACGTCCTTGACCAGGAAGTTGTGCTTCACGACCGGGCGCGAGCAGCCAATCATGTCGACTTCCTGGAACGCATCCTGGCCAATGCCGGAGGTGCCGACCTGGCCGGAGATCACGACCATCGGGATCGAATCCATGTTGGCCGTGGCAATACCAGTGATCGCGTTGGTCGCACCCGGGCCGGAGGTGACCAGGCACACGCCGACCTTTTTGCTGGAGCGCGAATAGGCGTCGGCAGCGTGCGCGGCGGCCTGCTCATGGCGGGTCAGCACGTGCGTGAAAGAGTTTTGCTTGAAAATTGCGTCGTAAATTTCGATAACGGCGCCGCCTGGATAGCCGAAGACGAATTCAACGCCTTCTTCGGCCAGACAGCGCACAATGATCTCTGCACCCGAGATTTCCATCGGTTCAATCCCTGTAGTTGAACTTGAATATGCGAGCGGAGCTGCAGATGCGCGACAAGGCGCTGGAGGCATGGGACGCCAGCCGACATCGGCGAGTCGAGTGTTCCAGTGCTTGCATCAGCAGTCCATGTACCGGGCTTGCCGCCGTCGCGTCGGGCTTGTGGCCCAAGGGGACGACCAGATGTGTTTGTGTTGCGGTGCCAGTCGGTTGCCGGTGCGCCGTGTCGGGCACAGGCAAAAATAGCTTGGATGAGCTGTCAACGGTACCCGATCACGCGCGTTATTGCAAGGGTACTATGAGGGTGATTAATATGGCAGGTCATTGTTTGGCGTCGACTTTTTCGCGGGAGAACAACCTGGGAACTCAGGATGAACTGGCCAGATTCCTCGCCGAAGTCGAGCGGCGCGCCTACCGGCGCGTACTTTACAGTGTGCGTGACAACGATGCCGCGCTCGATATCGTGCAGGACGCGATGCTGCGGCTCGCGGATCGGTACGCGACCAGGCCGGCGGATGAATGGCCGCTGTTATTTCAGCGCATTCTGCAGAATGCGGTGCGAGATCATTTTCGCCGCCAAAAAGTCAGATCTTGGTGGACCACGCTGCTGTCGGCTTTCCAGCCGCACGACGATGAGGCCGAGGCTGGCGATCCGCTCGAATGGCTGCCGCACACGGCAAAACTGCCGCCCTCTCCGGAGCAGGAATTCGATCAGGCGCATACGCTGGGACTGATCGAACAAGGACTGGCAAAATTGCCGGCGCGTCAACGCGAAGCTTTTTTGCTGCGTTACTGGGAAGAAATGGACGTCGCGGAAACTGCGCGACTGATGGGGTGCTCGGAAGGCAGCGTCAAGACGCATTGTTCGCGCGCGACGCATGCGCTGGCTGACTGGCTTCGGGCGAACGGGGTGGAATCATGAACGAACGCGAATTTGCACAAAATCTGACCCGGCAACTGAACCGGGCGCCGCTTGCTGCGGATATGGCGCAGCGCCTGCGCGCCGCGCGCGAAGCGGCGCTGGCCCGTGCGGCCGTTCGTCCGGCGGGCGGAATGCATGGTGCGGGTGGTGTGCTCGCGCGGTTCTGGCATCAGCACCCTGCGGTTGGCATAGGATTGCTGCTGACACTGCTGGTTGCACTGGCCGGCGCTGGCTGGCAATGGCAGCAGGTGCGCGAAGCGGATCGCGCGCTCGAAGCCCGCTTGCTGGCCGACGAATTGCCGGTCGAACTTTTCCTGAACGAGCGGTTCTGAACATGACGATGGGTGCAATCAAGTGGCTTGGCGGTTTACTGCTACTGGTGGCCAGTTCGGCCTGGTCAGCGTCTGAATGGCAGTCGCTGACCGCGGCGCAGCGGGATGTGCTCGCTCCGCTGGCAGAGCGTTGGGACCAGATACCGGACGAGGAGCGCGAGCGCTTCCTGCGGGTGGCCGGGCATTATCCGGACATGCAGCCGGAGCAACAGGCGCGTGTGCGCGAGCGGCTCGGCCGCTGGGCTGCAATGCCGCCCGCGCAACGCGCGCGTGCGCGCGACAATTACCGGCGTTTCCGCGATCTGCCGCCGGAAGAGCAGCAGAAGGTTATCGAACGCTTCCGCCGGCATCACTCTCTGATGCAGGGCTCGGGGCCTTTCGGTCCTCCGCACGCCAGCCCGTGAAATGCAAACGCCGCGGATTCGCGGCGTTTTTTGTAGCAAGGCGCGGTCAGGCGTATCGGCGCCGCGCGCGCAGCAGCAGGAAAACCACCAGCGCGCCGAGCAGTCCGAGCGCCGGCGCGTCGCCCCAGCGCAAGTACGGCGTCAGTCCGGTGCGGTTCTCCACGAAATCCTCGAGAATTCCGGCCCGCAGCGGCTGCAGTTGCGCGGTGATCCTGCCGTGATGATTGACGATCGCGGTCGCGCCGGTATTGGTTGCGCGGATCATCCAGCGGCCGGTTTCGAGCGAGCGCGCCCGCGCCATCTGCAGGTGCTGCTGCGCCGCCCAGGAACCGTCGAACCACGCCATGTTGCTGACGTTCGCAAGCAAGGTCGCTTCGCGGGCGTTGCGGCGTAGTTCGTTGCCGAAAATATCCTCGTAACAGACGTTGGCCGCGAGCCGGGTCGCGCCGAGCTGCAGCGGCGCCTGGCGTGGCGCGCCGCGCAGAAAGCTCGACATCGGCATGTTCATGTAGTCGTACATCCAGCCGAACAGCTGCGGCAGCGGAATCAGCTCGCCGAACGGCACCAGATGACGCTTGCTGTAGGTCTGCGGCTTGCCGTTCAGCGTGACCACGCTGTTCAGGTAGCGCCCCGGCTCCCCGGTGATGAAACCTGAAACCAGTGCCGCGCCGCGCGCGTCGGCGAGCTCGCGCAGCATCCGCAGGTACTCGGGCGGCATGTCGGCGAGTGCGACTGGGATTGCGGCTTCCGGAAGCAGCACGAGTTCGCCGCGTGTCCGGGCGACCAGGTGGTAGTAGCGCGTCAGCGTCCTGTCGAACAGGCGCATGTCCCAGCGTTCCGACTGCGGGATGCCGCCCTGGACGAGGCTTACGCCAAGCGGCTTGCCGATCGGCTGGGTCCATTCGATCCGATCGAGGCCGAGGCTCGCGAGCACCGCCAGCACGATGAATGCAAAGCCCTTTTTCCATTGCCAGACCAGCAGAGCCGAGCCGAGCGCGAGCAAGGTTCCGACACCGTAGACGCCGGCGAACGGGAACCAGCCGGCGAGCGGGCCGACCTGACTGGTCCCGATGCTGGCCCACGAAAAGCCACTGAACAGCCCGCCGCGCAGCCATTCGGCCAGCACGAATACAGCCGGGGTCAGCAGAGGCAGGCGCAGTGGCTGCGGGCAAGGCAGCCGGCGCGAGAGCCAGCCAGCCAAGGCCGGGAACAGCGCGAGGTAGGCTGCGAATGCGAGCACGCAGCCGGCGGCCATCCAGCCCGGCATGCCGCCGAAGTCGTGCATGCTGATGTAGACCCAGTGCACGTTCGCGACGAAGTAGCCGAGGCCGAACGCAAAACCGCGCAGCGCGGCGTGTTTCGCGGACGGGGCCGTATGGAACGACCAGAACAGCGCGGCCAGCGCGGCGACGATGAAGATTGGCCATTCGAGCGGCGCAAACGACAGCACGCATAGTGCGCCGGCCAGCGCGAGCAGCGGGTAAAGCAGACGAGGGCGCATCAGTCGGTACTGTCTGGTTTCGGTTGCGGCAGGCGCTCGATCTGCAGCGAATGGACGCGCCGGCTGTCGGCACGCAGGATCAGGAAGCGGAAGCCATCGAAGCTGACCGATTCACCGCGCTTGGGCAGGTGGCCGAAGTGGCGGGTCACGAGTCCGGCGACCGTGTCGAATTCCTCGTCAGCGAAGGTCGTGTCGAGCGCCTCGTTCAGGTCTGCAATCTCGGTCAGGCCCTTGACGCGCCAGCGGCTGCGGTTTTCCTGGATCACGTTGTCTTCGGTTTCGTCGTAATCGAATTCGTCCTCGATGTCGCCGACGATCTGCTCGATCACGTCCTCGATCGTGACGACGCCGGCCATGCCACCGTATTCGTCGACGACGACCGCCATGTGGTTGCGGTTGTTGCGGAAATCCTTGAGCAGCACGTTCAGGTGCTTTGATTCCGGGATGAATACGGCCGGGCGCAGCAGGCTGCGCAGGTCGAAATCGTCGCGCGCCGCGTAGAAGCGCAGCAGATCCTTGGCGAGCAGGATGCCGAGCACGTTGTCCTTGGCGCCGTCGATGACCGGAAAGCGCGAGTGGCCGGTCTGGATGACCTGCGGGATGATCGTTTCCGGCATGTCGTTGACATCGATGAAGTCGACCTGGCTGCGCGGCACCATCACGTCGCGCACCTGCATTTCTCCGACCGAGATCACGCCCTCGATCATGCCGAGCGCATCGGCGTCGAGCAGATGGCGCTCGAACGCCGAGTGCAGCATGCCGGTCAGTTCTTCGAGATTTTCCGGTTCCCGGAGCAGGAACTGGGACAGACGTTCAAGCCAGTTCGGTTTCGAACCGGCGGAAGGCGAGGAATCCTCGTCCATAGCGGGTGTTACTCCTTGTCCATGCGATACGGGTCATCATAGCCGAGCGATGTGACGATTTGCGTTTCGCGCGCCTCCATCGCCTCGGCCTCGTTCTCTTCGATATGGTTGAAGCCCTGCAGATGCAACACGCCATGCACGACCAGATGGCAATAATGGGCTTCGAGCGTGATCGCCTGTTCGGCGGCTTCACGCGCGACGACCGGCGCGCACAGCACGATGTCGCCCAGCAGCGGCAGGCCCGGGATGGCCGGCATCTCGTCGTCGAACGTGAAGGTCAACACGTTGGTCGCATAATCCTTGCCGCGGTAGTCGCGGTTCAGCGCCTGGCCTTCCTCGGCGTCGACGATGCGAAATGTGATTTCGGCCTTGGCGATGCCCGGCTGCAATGCCGCTTCGGTCCATTGGCGGATCTGGGCGCGGGTCGGCAGCGTTTCGGCGGCGCTGGCGTTCTGGATGGACAGGGTGAGTTTCGGTTTCATGGGAGGCGACAGGTTGCGATTCAAGCTTTATTGACGGCGCAAAGGTATTGCGCTGTAAAAAGTCATATAAATCAATAAGTTATAATAATTTCCCGCAGTGGGCTTCAGCCCGGCTGTGGAGTGTTGTCGGCGTTGCGCTGGGTCTGACGCTCGTAGGCGTCGACGATCTTCTGCACCAGCGGATGACGCCCGACGTCCTCGCTGGTGAAGTGATGCAACGCGATGCCGCGTACGTCGGCCAGTACATCCTGCGCGTCGATCAGGCCGGATTTCTGGTGGCGCGGCAGGTCGATCTGGGTCGGATCGCCGGTGATCACCGCCTTGCTGCCGAAGCCGATTCGGGTCAGGAACATCTTCATCTGCTCGGGCGAGGTGTTCTGCGCCTCGTCGAGGATCACGAAGCTGTGGTTCAGCGTGCGTCCGCGCATGAATGCAAGCGGAGCGATTTCGATGATGCCCTTCTCGAAACAGCGCGTGACCTTGTCGAAACCCATCAGATCGTACAGTGCGTCGTAGAGCGGGCGCAGGTACGGATCGACTTTCTGCACCAGATCGCCGGGCAGGAAACCGAGCTTTTCGCCGGCCTCGACCGCCGGGCGTACCAGCACCAGCCGCTTGACCAGATCGCGCTCAAGCGCGTCGACCGCGCAGGCGACGGCGAGGTAGGTCTTGCCAGTGCCAGCCGGGCCGATACCGAAGGTGATGTCGTGTTCTTGAACGGCCTTGATGTAGCCGGTCTGGCGCGGCGTGCGACCGCGCAGGTCGCTGCGACGGGTTCTCAGTTGCAACGCAGGCTCGGCGCCCGGGCCGCCGTGGTTTTCGTTCGGCAGCGTCAGCTCGATCAGGTCGAGTTGGATCTCGTCGAGGTCGAGAGGCCGCTCCGAAAGGTTATAGAAATGCTGCAGCGCGGTGACGGCCAGTTCAACTTTCTTGCCTGCGCCGGTCAGGCGGAACTGTTCGTTGCGGCGTGCAATCGTCACATCGAGCGCGTTTTCGATCTGCTTGAGGTTTTCGTCGAGCGCGCCGCACAGGTTCGCGAGGCGCTTGTTGTCGACCGGGGTAAAGCTGATGGTCTGCGTGTTCACGCGGTTTCCTGAAGATTTTCGGTGGAATGGTTCATTTCGGTCAGTTCATAGCGAATCGCCCCGGCCAAGGCAAGCGGCGCCGTTGCGAGGAGCGCCTCAAGCGCGGCGAGGCCAAGTCCCTGGGTGAGGATCGCGCCGCCGGTGCGTTCGATGTTGCTGCCGGAGGAAATGAAATGGCCAGCTTCATGCTGGGCCTTGAGCCACAGCGCGTGCTCCGCGAGCAATGGTTCCATTTCCTCGTGTGGCTTCAGGTAGGTGGAAGTGACGACGATCATGGCGTGCTCAGTTTTCGTGGGTGACGATCTCGCCGCGCAGGCTATGCGGCAGCGCCTCGGTTACGCGCACCTCGGCGAAGGTGTGGATCAGGCGCGGGTTGCCGGCGAAATTGACGATGCGGTTATTGTCCGTGCGGCCGGCCAGCTCGTTCGGATCTTTCTTCGACGGGCCTTCGACCAGCACGCGCTGCACGGTGCCGACCATCGCGCGGTTCACTTTGGAAGCCAGTTCTTCGATGCACGCTTGCAGGCGCATCAGGCGGCGAACCTTGACGTCTTCCGGTACGTCGTCGTCCAGCTCGGCCGCCGGCGTGCCCGGGCGCTGGCTGTAGATAAAACTGAAACTGGCGTCGAAACCGACCTCGTCGATCAGCTTCATGGTTTTTTCGAAGTCGTCCTCGGTTTCGCCGGGGAACCCGACGATAAAGTCCGACGACAGGCACAGATCCGGGCGCGCCTGCTTGAGCTTGCGCGCGAGCGACTTGAATTCGAGCGCCGTGTAGCCGCGCTTCATCGCCGCGAGCACGCGGTCGGAGCCGGCCTGCACCGGCAGGTGCAGGTGGGAAACGAGCTTGGGCAGCTTGCGGTAACAATCGATGATGCGCGCGGTCATCTCGCGCGGGTGACTCGTCGTATAGCGGATGCGCTCGATGCCGGGGATCTCGTGCACGTATTCGAGCAGCAGCGCGAAGTCTGCGATTTCGCCGTCTTCCATGACGCCGCGGTAGGCGTTGACGTTCTGGCCGAGCAGCGTGACTTCCTTGACGCCCTGCTGCGCGAGTCCTGCGACCTCGGTCAGTACATCGTCGAATGGCCGGCTGACTTCCTGCCCGCGTGTGAACGGCACGATGCAGTAGGTGCAGCATTTCGAGCAGCCTTCCATGATTGAGACGAATGCAGCCGCATTCTCGGTGCGCGCCGGCGGCAGGTGATCGAATTTCTCGATCTCTGGGAACGAGATATCGACCTGTGGCTCGCCGCTCGCGCGGCGTTTGGCGATCAACTCGGGCAAGCGGTGCAGCGTCTGCGGGCCGAACACCACATCGACATACGGCGCGCGCTTGATGATGACTGCGCCTTCCTGGCTGGCGACGCAGCCGCCGACGCCGATCACGATGGCCGGATTGGCCTTTTTCAGGTCCTGCACACGGCCGAGGTCAGAGAACACTTTTTCCTGCGCCTTTTCGCGCACCGAGCAGGTGTTGAACAGGATCACGTCGGCTTCCTCGACGCGGTCGGTCTTGACGTGGCCTTCAGCCTGGGCCAGCACATCCACCATCTTGTCCGAGTCATACTCGTTCATCTGGCAGCCGTAGGTCTTGATGAATACTTTTTTGGTCACAGCAAAAACACTTTTATTTGAATTGCGGAAATGGGGGGCGAGCTTATTTCTGCGCAGCTTCGTCCGGGGTGAGCATCCATATCTGGACCAGTTCGTTGCGCGCATCAACCTGATAAGCGACCTTGCCGCCTGCCGACAGCCGGTTCAGGAAAATCAGCATATTTTTCTGGTTGTAGACCCGCAAACTCGCCGCGGGCCGGAAGATTTTCTTGTCGATCCGGACCTCGCCGGCGGAAACCGAGCGCACTTCTACAAGGAGGGCGCCTGGAGGAATGGTTCGAGCGAAGGACTGGGTTGACAGCAGGGCCAGCAATAAAAACAGCAGCTTGCGCATATGCTCTCCCGGGAATCAGCCCGCAATCGTAGCAATCCGGCCCGGTGAATGCAAAAGCCGCGGATGTCCGGACAGGCCTCATGGCGTGATTTGTGATTATTCCCCGGCCGAAAGCTGATGGCGGTAATTTTGCATGCTAGTCTACAAAAAGGAGGCAACTGCAATTGCTTGCGGTGCTAACAGTTTTTCAAGACTAACGGAGTTGCATGCCATGACTACCGCCGAAGCTACCCCAAAGGCCCCGCGCAAGACTGCCGCCAAACCCGCTGCGGAAAAAAAGCCGGCGGCCACAGAGCCGAAAAAGCGCGTGCCGCGCAAAAAAACTACGCTGGTGATTTCGCCGGAAGAGCGGCAGCACCTGATCGAAGTCGCTGCCTACTATATCGCCGAACGGCAGAATTTCGCCGGCGACCGCCATGCCAACTGGCTGCAAGCCGAGCAGGAAATCGATGCGCTGATCGTTGCGGGCAAGATCGGCGGCTGAGGGGGCGTGTGGCTGGCGAATGCTGCTAATAAAGGTTTGGAATGAAAACGGCGCGTCATTTGACGCGCCGTTTGTCTTGATGGCAACCGGCTTACAGACCGGTGGGGACATCAGTTAGAACATGCGGTTGTCCAGTTGATGGCAACCGGAGTTCCCGTTGCGAGTGGGTCGGACAGTTTCGTCGCGAGCGCTTTGCCCTTGGCATTCAGGCTTGCGAACTCCTTGCTGTGGAGATAGCGTTGATCAAGCAGTGACTTCGATGCGGCATAGTAGTTGGCCACATACTTGTCACAGCTGCCGCCGTAGATGCCATTGATCGTTGCATCGGGCAAGCGCTTCGCCGAGCCCCAGTCCACGGCAGGGGCACCCGTTGCCGTTGTCGTCATGCCGAAGTATTGGTACAGCGGCGCTTCGATCATCGGCGAACGCAGACCGCCGAGTGCATTGCCGTACTGGTCGCGCAGCGGGGCGTACTTCAGATTGCCCTTGGCGTCGACTGCGGTCGAGTACCACATCCAGTGGGCGTCAGCTACCGGTGCAGCTGTTCCGTTGGCGGCCCAGTCATGCAGGTTTTCCAGCGCCGCGCTCACAAACTCATCAAGGTGCAGCTCGCCTTCTTCGTGGCCGGCGGCATAGGGTTTCGGCGAGCGACCGGTGCCGTCAGCCTTGGCCTTCATGATTTCACTGTTGATCGGGACGATCGGCGAAGTCGGGTCGGCATGCGGCGCACCGGCGACTTCATAGAAGCGGAACTTGTCGGTCGCCGTGCTCGAGTCGGCGCGGCGTGAATACGGCGGGATGGCCGGGAAGCCGCCGCCGCCAGCGCCCATGTAATCATAGAAGCGACTTTCACCTTCGGACATCAGCACGATCTGCGGCACGCTGGTGGCCTTGTACAGTTTCTTCGGCACGCTGACCGTCGGTACGCCGGCTTCGCTTCTGAGCGGCATCGCGCCCGGGCCGACCAGATTGAGATAGCCGTCAAACAGCGGCTTGCCGTTGGCCGCAGCCTTTTCCAGGCGGTCGGTGAAGGCGGTGATATAGGTGTTCATGTAGTAGCCGGACTGTGACTGGCCGGCCAGATACACGTACTTCGGCTGCAGGCTGCCGAGAATCTTGGCGTCCGACTGGCGCAGCTGGGTGCCAAGCTGGCTCAGCATGTCCCAGAACAGGCCGTCTTCATTGACGCCGCTGACCTTCCAGTTGAGTTCGGCGTAACGCGTCGGATCGAACTTCTTCAGTGCATCGGCGGTCAGGCTCTTCGAGGTGATGCCGATATAGGCGTCGCCGGACTGCATCAAGTGTTTCCAGCTACGACGCCAGGTGTCTTCGAGGTCGACGCCGCTGGAGGCATTCAGGATGTCGATATATACGCGGCCGGAGAATTTCTTTGCGTCAGTCGGGTAGCGCACGAGGAGGCGGGTGGCATACGGGTTGCCTGCGGAGCGGACCTTTGCGCGTTCGTCGGTGTCGAGGTCATAGACGTTGGCCTTGCCGGACTGCAGGAATTCCTTTTCCGTGTAACCGTATTGCTTGATGTCGACCGGCTTCGTTCCGTCCGCGACGAAGTTCTCGCCCCAGGTGCAGAGCATCGTGCTGAACGGGTGGCTGGTCGTCGGACAAGTCGCGGTTGCCGGGACTTCGAACGGGATTTCCTTGATCGTCGGGACGGACTGGATCGAGGTCAGGACGGCATCCGCCGCTGCTGGCGCCGTGGGGGTTCCCGTTCCAGTGCCGGTTGTGGTGCCGCCTGTGGTTGCCGTCGTTACAGGATCGTCATCACCGCCGCAGGCGCCGAGAGTCAGGGCCAGGCTGACGGCCAAAGCCAGAGCGGTCATTTTTCTGCTGAAGGGTTGCTGCATTTTCCTACTCCTCTTGATCGAACAAGAAATCGTTATGGGTGGCGCCATGAGTGAAAAGCAGCGAAATGCATCAGGACGGATTGCGACAGGAGGAAAAAATCGCCCGGATGTGTTGCCAAAGCTTTACGGGTGGCGTCACGAAACCATTCTGGAGTCGTCAGCAGAAGGTTGTCCAATGCATAGTTTGCATGCAGAATTGCGAAAAACGCATAGCTTTGCGTTGACCTGGAAAGTGGTGGCGGGTTGTAGGCATCTTTGCCGCGCGCTTAAATATTTTTTATGAGGAGACCCTGTGTTCCGATCCCTTGATCTGTTCATTGTCGTTGCCGAGGAGAAAAACCTGATCCGGGCTTCTGAGCGCCTGCACCTGTCGCAGTCTGCACTGACTCGGCGCATCCAGGCACAGGAGGAGGATCTCGGTGTCCGGCTGTTTGACCGTACCGGACGTGGCGTAGAACTGACCCCTGCCGGTTCGGCCTGGCTGCAACATGCGCGGCATCTTCGGGACAGTATCAGCCAGGCGACCGACCAGGTGCGCCGTATCAGCCAGGGCCAAGTCGGGAGACTGGATATCGGCGTGTTCGGTTCGACGATGTTCAATGTCGTTCCCGATATATTGGACGGTTTTTGCCGGGCGAATCCCGCGGTGGAGATGGTGTTGCACAATGTGCCCCGGGCGGAGCAACTCGAAGCCTTGCGCCAAGGCCGCAGCATGGCCTGTTTCATGCCGTTTTACATGGGCGAAACCGACGTCCAGTTTGATCTGGTGTGCCGGGAAAAACTGGTCGTGGCGCTGAACGAGGAGCATCCGCTGGCTGGACGGGAGGTTCTGGATTTCGACGACCTGGATGGCCAAGCGATGATCGGTGTTCCCTCATCGCATGAAGTGGCTCCCCAGTTTCATGAACTCTTGAAGAGGATTCGTCCTCGCATTTCGCAGCGTTCGGATAACGTCGTCACTGCCTTGGCGATGGTGCGGTGCAATTTCGGTATGTCCGTTGTGCCGGCATCCCTGCAGGCATTGCAGGTGCCGCGGGTGGTGTATCGACCGCTGCGGGCCGAGGAGGCGATGTGCTGGGATTTGTACTGCGTGTACCGCAAGAGCGAGCGCGCCCCGGTATTGCATGCGCTGCTGGACGCCGTGCAGGCTTACCGGGAGCGATCCTCACAGGTAATTGCTAGCTTGTAATGTAAGTTATTGATTTGTAACGTATTTTAATAAAAGGCGCTTCCTGGCTGGAAGCGCCTTTTTGCTGGCGGGGATTGCAGGATTTATCAGCGGGCGATGTTTTCCGAGCCGGTGCTTTTCATTAGGGTCTTGACCTCGTCGGCAGAGACCAGATTGAAGTCGCCATAGATCGTGTTTTTGAGAACGGCAGCGGCGGTGGCAAATTCCAGTGCGGATTGGTCATCGCCCGGGTAGCTGATCAGGCCGTAGATCATGCCGGCGGCGAACGCATCGCCCGCGCCGACGCTGTCGACGACGTGGTCGATGGCATGCGTGCGGGCCTGGCGCAGCTTGCCGTCGGCATACAGCAGGCCGGAGAAGATGTGGTGATTCGCGCTCAGCGTATTGCGCAGCGCAATGAAGGCCTTCTTGCAGTTCGGCGCTTTGGTCTGGACCTGCTTGAAGAATTCTTCATGCTTGGTCAGGTCGATCGCTTCGTCGGCGCTTTGGACCTTGTACGAAACCGGTTCGACGCCGAAGGCGACCTTGTATTCGCCGCCGGTGCCGAACAGTACATCGCACTTTTCGAGCATCGGCCCCATGACATCCTGTGCCGATTTGCCGTACTGCCAGAGCGTCTTGCGGTAGTTCAGGTCGCAGGAAATGGTCAGGCCAAGCTTCTTGGCGGCTTCGATCGCCGCCATGCAGGTGTCGGCGGCATCTTGTGACAAGCCCGGGCCAATGCCGGACCAGTGGAACCAGGTCGCGCCCGCGAGCACTTTTTCCCAGTCGATCATGCCGGGCTTCAGTGTGACGAACGACGAGTTTGCACGGTCATATACGACCTTGGAGACGCGCTGGGCGGCAGCATTTTCGAAGTAATACAGACCGAGGCGGTCGCCGCCGAAAACGATGTTGTCGGTTTTCAGGCCGTGCGAGCGCAGTTCCATCAGGCAGGCTTCGGCGATATCGTTTTTCGGCAGGCGGGTGACGAACTCGCTGTTCAGACCGAAATGCGCGAGCGACACCGCGCAGTTGGTTTCGCTGCCGCCGAACGTGGCGGCGAACATGTTGGTTTGTGACAGCTTCAGGTAGCCGGGCGGAGTGAGTCTGAGCAGGACTTCGCCGAAGGTGACAATGCGTTGTTCCATTTTTGGCCTTTCCGGAGGGGGAATGGAAAAAGCCGTTGATCAATTTCTCAATTGAATCAACGGCTTGATATTGGTTGCGGGAACAGGACTCGAACCTGTGACCTTCGGGTTATGAGCCCGACGAGCTGCCAACTGCTCCATCCCGCGACAGAGGAATGCATCTTAACCGGTGCCGTGCCCCGCGTCAAGAAAAAGCGTGCGCCAAATTACCGGATTCGGATTTTTCGCTGCGAAAATAGCATCCGGGAATCAAACCGCCCAAGTAACCGCACCGCTCCAGGCAGTCAGCAGGACCAGCAGGCCGAACGCGATGCGGTACCAGGCAAACGGGATGAAAGTGTGGGTCGAGATGAACTTCAGCAGTGCGCGAACCGCGAAGAATGCGCTGATCATCGAGGCAAGAAAGCCGACTGCGAAAATGCCGATATCGTCCGCGACCAGTGCATGGCGCATTTTCCACAGACTATAGAGCGAGGCCGCCGACAAGGTCGGGATCGCGAGGAAGAAGGAGAACTCGGTTGCAGCCTTGCGCGAAAGGCCGAAGAACAGGCCGCCGATGATCGTGGCGCCTGAGCGCGAAGTTCCCGGAATCAGCGCGAAGCACTGGGCAAGGCCGACCTTGAAGGCATCCATCAGCGAAAGATCGTCGACGGTTTCCACTGTGACCGTGTGCTGGCGCTTTTCCGCCCACAGAATTACGAAACCGCCAATGATGAACGCGAGTGCAACCGGAACCGGATGGAACAGCGAAGCCTTGATCATCTTGTTGAACAGGAAGCCGAGCGCAGCAGCGGGAACGAAGGCGATAGCGACATTGATCAGCAGGTTGCGTTCGCGCCCGGGGCGCTTTGCTCCGGCGAGGGTCTGACTGATCTTGCTGCGGTATTCCCAGACCACTGCAAGCATCGCGCCGAATTGGATGAAGATTTCGTAGACGTCGCGTTTTTCCTTGTCGAGGAAATTCAGCAGGTCGCCGGTCAGAATCAGGTGGCCGGTGCTGGAGATCGGCAAGAATTCGGTCAGGCCTTCGACCAGGCCCATGATGACGGATTTGAACAGCAGAAGCAGATCCATGAGTTATACCAGGCAAGGATTGGCAAAGCGGCGATTATAGCCCGTCGGCAGGAAGATTCCGGGAACTTTGCCGGAACTTGCCGCTCTTAATCAGCAGCAGTGGCATGGTGATTTTTTCGCGTGCCACTGTCCTTGCATGAAACCTCTTTTGAGCGGGGCTCTTGGCCCCGCTATTTTTTTGTGCCGGACTGGTGGTGCAGCAAATTCGCCACCGCGCAGCGGAGATCGGCGTCGTCCAGTGTTTCCGCGAGTCGGGAAAATGCCTCCAGTGCGGCGGGAGGAAATGCTAAGCGTTTGGTTTGCTTGATGTTTTCGCGCTGCATCGCAACTTGAACCTTCAGTTGAATTGCGGTAGCGTTCCAACCGGCATGGCGCAATGCATCAAGCAGCGCAGGCGTTGTCGGACGCAGACGGCCGGCTGCTGCACCGCTGCTGACCGCAATCAACAGGGTTGTTCCTGACCACGCGGCGCCCTGAAGATACGGCGCCAATTCAGGGGGCGCGGCACGGCGCACGATGTCGAGTACCTGGTTGAGTTCGGCTGCGCGTTCGACGATCCGGCCGAGCCGGCTGTCGCGGCCGATAAAGCCGGCGTGGGGAGAACTACTGGCCATGGCGCATTCAAAGGAGTCAATCAATCTTGAATATTATTCTGGTTTCCAGTCGCCTGGCGAGGGCTGTTACGCTCGGGCCGCGCCAGATCGTGCTGGTGCTGGCGGGCGCTTTTCTGCTGGTCGCGTCCTTTGCCTTTGTGTTGGGCGGCGTACTTGCCCCGGCAACATCGAAAATGCCGCTGCTGCGGCTGATGCCGGGCGCTGCCGCCAAGCAGGCGGAAATCGATGCGCTTGCAGTCAGACTCGGTGAACTGCAGGCCAAGTTGTTGCGGCTTGACGGCGTGGCCAGGCAGGTTGGCGCCAAGACGGGTATTGATGTCGGACCCTTTCTTTCGGATCAGCCTGTTTCGCGTGGCGGCGCGGCCGGCACAGGTCAGCCGCTGTCCTTTGCGGAGCTGCAATGGCAGATGATGGATGCCGAGCAACGGCTTGCGGGATACCAGGACCAGCTTGCACTGGCGGAATCCGTGTTGATGCTGCCGAGTTTCAGCAACCTTCCTGTGCTTCCTCCCGTGTCGGTCAGTCGCGTGCAATCTTCAAGCTTTGGCGTCCGCATCGATCCGTTCAGTGGGCGTCAGAGTTTTCACGAAGGGATTGATTATCTTGGTAATGCCGGCGATCCAATCCGGGTCGCGGGCGGCGGGACGGTCATCTATGCGGCCTACCATGCCGAGTATGGTAATATGGTCGACGTGGATCACGGCAATGGCTTGGTCAGCCGCTACGCGCACAATTCGAGGCTGAATGTGCGTGAGGGCGACAAGGTTGCCGCCGGGCAGGTGATAGCGCTGCTTGGCAGCAGCGGCCGTTCGACCGGTGCGCATTTGCATTTCGAGATCCGTTACAAGAATGTGCCGCAGAATCCGTTGCGTTTTCTGGGGGCGGATACCGTGGCTGGCAAGGCGGTCGCAGTCAAATAGACCGGCGCGGTCGCAAGATGCAAAGCGAAATGCATACGGCGGATTGGAGAACCCAATCCGCCGTTGTTGTTATCGTTGAAATAATTACAATCACCCCATACCTGACGAGGATTACGGGTTTAACTGGTTACCAACATGATCGCCAACCTGCTCAAGAAAGTTTTCGGAAGCCGCAACGACCGCCTGCTCAAGCAGTACGGGGCCATTGTCCGCAAGATCAACGCACTGGAGGATCAGACTAGTGCGCTTACCGACGCCGAATTGCGCGCCAAGACGGATGAGTTCCGCCAGCGCCATGCCAGCGGCGAAACGCTCGATGCCCTGTTACCTGAAGCTTTTGCCGTTTGCCGCGAAGGCGCGCACCGTGCGCTCGGCATGCGCCATTTCGACGTGCAGTTGATCGGTGGCATCACGCTGTATCAGGGCAAGATCTCTGAAATGCGCACCGGCGAAGGCAAGACGCTGGTTGCCACGTTGCCGGCCTACCTGAATGCGATTGCCGGCAAGGGCGTGCATGTGGTCACGGTCAACGATTACCTGGCGCAGCGCGACAGCAAGCAGATGGGGCAGGTGTTCAATTTCCTCGGTCTCTCCTGCGGTGTAAACCTTGGTCAGATGGGGCACGAGGAAAAGCAGGCCGCTTATGCCTGTGACATTACTTATGGCACTAACAACGAATTCGGTTTCGACTACCTGCGCGATAACATGGCGTTCCGCGCCGAAGAGCGTGTGCAGCGCGGGCTGGCGTTTGCGATCGTCGACGAAGTCGACTCGATCCTGATCGACGAGGCGCGTACACCGCTGATCATCTCCGGCCCGGCTGAGGACAATACCGATCTGTACAAGCGCATGAATGGCGTGCCGCAGCAGTTGGTGCGTCAGCAGACCGAGGATGGCGAAGGCGACTACTGGGTCGACGAAAAGGCCAATACGGTGCTGTTGTCCGAAGCCGGCCACGAGCATGTCGAAGAAATCCTGACCCGCATGGGCCTGATCGCCGAGGGTGACAGCCTGTATTCTGCGGCGAACATCAGCTTGATCCATCACCTGAATGCCGCGCTTCGGGCGCATGCGCTGTTCAATCGCGACCAGCACTATGTCGTGCTTGATGGCGAGATCGTGATCGTCGATGAATTCACCGGCCGTTTGATGGCGGGTCGCCGCTGGTCCGAAGGCCTGCATCAGGCCGTCGAAGCCAAGGAAGGCGTACAGATCAATCAGGAAAGCCAGACCTACGCGACGATCACGCTGCAGAACTACTTCCGCATGTATGGCAAGCTTTCCGGCATGACCGGCACTGCCGACACCGAAGCCTACGAATTCCAGCAGATTTATGGTCTGGAAACCGTGATCATCCCGACCAACAGGCCGATGATCCGCCAGGATCGCCAGGATCAGGTGTTCAAAACCGCCAATGAGAAGCATGCCGCGATTATCGCTGACATCCGCGACTGTCAGGGCCGCGGCCAGCCGGTGCTGGTAGGCACGACTTCGATCGAACAGTCCGAATTGCTGTCCGGCCTGCTGCAACAAGAAAATCTCGCGCACAATGTGCTGAATGCCAAGCAGCATGTGCGCGAAGCCGAAATCGTTGCCCAAGCCGGCAGTCCCGGCATGATCACGATCGCGACCAACATGGCCGGTCGTGGTACCGATATCGTGCTTGGTGGCAACATGGAATCACAGGTCGCTGCGATCAAGGCCGACGAAAATCTCGACGATGCAGCCAAGCAGGCGAAGACCGATGCACTGAAGGCGGAATGGCAGAAGCTGCATGAACAGGTCATTGCCGCTGGCGGCTTGCACATCATCGGTTCTGAGCGCCACGAATCGCGCCGGATCGACAATCAGTTGCGTGGCCGTTCCGGCCGTCAGGGCGATCCGGGCTCCAGCCGTTTTTACCTTTGCCTGGAAGATCCGTTACTGCGCATTTTTGCCGGCGACCGTGTTGCTTTTGTAATGGAAAAGCTCAAGCTGCCGGAAGGCGAGCCGATTGAGGCGGGGATGGTCAGCCGCGCGATCGAATCCGCCCAGCGCAAGGTCGAAGGCCGCAACTTCGACATCCGCAAGCAATTGCTCGAATACGATGATGTTGCCAACGAGCAGCGCAAGGCGATTTATGGCCAGCGCAATGAAATCCTGGATGCGGATGACGTCTCCGAGACACTCGCTGCCATGCGCGATGGTCTCGTGGCCGATCTGTTCGATCAGCACATCCCGCCTGAAGCGATGGAAGAACAGTGGGACGTGCCGGGCCTGGAAAAGGCGCTGGTCGAATATGGTATCGATGCGCCAGTTGGCGAATGGCTCAAGTCTGAGCCAGCGCTGCGTGACGAAGCGATCAAGGCGCGCATCCAGACCGTTGCCGCTGAAACCTATCAAGCCAAGGCCGAGTTGGTTGGCAAGGAGTCATTCTGCCAGTTCGAGCGCGCTGTGCTGCTGCAGCACCTCGATAATCACTGGCGCGAGCACCTGTCGATGCTTGACCACCTGCGCCAGGGCATCCACCTGCGCGGCTACGCCCAGAAAAACCCTAAGCAGGAATACAAGCGCGAAGCCTTTGAGTTGTTCTCCAGTTTGCTCGATCGCATCAAGCGCGATGTCGTGCTGATTATCATGAACGTGCAGATCCGCTCGGCCGAGGACGTTGAAGCGGTCCAGATGCCGGAACTGCCAGAGGGTGTGCAATATCACCATGATGACCTGATCCCGGGTGCAGAGGATGACGAAGCCGAAGCCGCTCACCACTCCCAGCAGCAACGCTTCGCCGGCGTCGGACGCAATGATCCATGTCCGTGTGGGTCTGGCAAGAAGTACAAACAATGCCATGGCCGTCTGGCCTGAAAGGACGTTGACTGGCGGGCCTGAAACCCGCTAGTCTATACCGGTATGGGCCGATAGCTCAGCTGGGAGAGCGCTGCGTTCGCAATGCAGAGGTCGTGAGTTCGATCCTCATTCGGTCCACCATATACAAGGGCTCGGAAAGTCTCCGGGCCCTTTTTCTTGCCTGAAATCCCCGCACCACGCAGGGTTCCGGCCGGTAGTGCTGCGGGTGGCCATCTGCCGAAATGCCTGGTTTTCAGCGCTACCGGCTCCAAATCTGTCTCTATTCTCTGTTTCGCCTGCGGGTAAGGCGCAGTTTTGGCTCTATACGAATCAACAACTTACGCGCGTCGGTTCATCATCAACCAAGGCGAGCGGTCAGGCATCAAACGCAGTTACCACATCCCGC
>RRZT010497263.1_pt1 | contig 21186 bp, 19 predicted proteins | sample 2165551 | NCBI WGS metagenome assembly RRZT01 (sample SAMN10456910, study PRJNA506462) | wastewater metagenome | biome: wastewater; feature: sludge; material: wastewater sludge; isolation source: wastewater sludge with Escherichia coli K12::gfp cells carrying plasmid... | place: USA: Moscow, Idaho... | reverse complement strand
TGCCAATCTATGCCATTTAACGTAATGACCCCTTTTTGTGGTGGCAGCTCATAAGCGAGCACTTGTAGCAACGTAGATTTGCCCGCCCCTGACCGCCCTGTAATCAGCAGTGGGCGTGACTGCGTGGCGCTAAAGGTCAGCCCAGCAATGCCGACAATGGCATTTGGCAGTTTGGCACACAGTTGATGAACGTTTAGGGTTAATGGGGCGTCCTTGGTCAATTTAGCTGGGGCTAGGCTTGGTGCGTGACTGACGCTTATTTTAGTTAAAGCATTGAGTTTATCTCGAGCGTTAATGCTGTTACCCAACGCCAAATGATGTGCCACCAATGGCGACAATAAATCAAGCAAAGCAAAAATCCCAAGTATCAAAGCCAATAATATCGGCACGCTTAGCAAAGTTGGCGTTTGATAAAATTGCCATAACACCAACATCACCGCCCCTGCCATAAGCCAATTCATCACCAGTAGCGTTAAAGATTGACGGTGTTGTATGTTTTGTTGTAGCTTGGTATGTTGGGTTTCTAAATGATAAAAATGCTGTAGCTGGGTTTGCAGGCTTTGCCAAATCAATAAATGGGTGACAGCGGACAGTGGATTTAATAGACTAACTCGCCGAGCTTCAGCCAAATCTTGCAATGCTTTGGCTGTGGATTTTCCCAAATAAGCCAAAACAGCAGGCAAACCAAGAAAAGCAATGGGTAAAATCCCTGCCACCATGCCATTACCCAGCCAAACAAACGATAATACAGACAACAGCGCAACCGATAACCAAGCGACCAACCAAGGCGATACCACCCTTAAAGGAAATTCATTAAGAATATCAATATCATGGGTTAGGCGGTGCATGACATGACCACTATGAACATCGGACAGCTGATTTGACAAATGCGCACTAGGCAGGCGGGCAAATTTATTAAAAAAATCAACACGTAACTGCTGTAATAAACCCAAAACCGCATGATGCGATAACATCATCTCGCCATAACGCCCCGCAGTGCGCAGCATGGCAAACATACGTATCACCGCAGCAGGCACCATGTAATTAAAACTGTGTGAGCCCAGCGCCAATATACCTGCCACAGCCGCCGCCGAAATAAACCAGCCCGACAACATCAAAAGCCCAGTCACCGACAACGCCACAACTATTGCCAAACACCACGCCAACAGCCATTTATCGGTTTGATTGGCAAATAAACTGCGCAAACGAAAGGGTTTATTGCTCATCAGGGTTTCCTTGGGCGATGTTTTCTTGGGCGGTGGGCGTATCTAAGGTAATGACTTGATCTAGCCAAGGCAACTGATGTGGATGATGCGTGACCCATAACACAGTTTTATCTCGGGTTAACGTCTGCAATAAGCGATGGATCTCGCCTGCTGTTTGCTCGTCTAAATGCTCGGTCGGTTCGTCAAGCAGCCAAAGCTGGGCATCTTGCAATAATAACTGGGCGATGGCGAGGCGGCGCTGCTGACCGCCTGACAATCCGCTACCCCGTTCGCCAAGTGGCGTTGCAAGCTGATTGGGCAGTTTGGCAACTAAGTTTTTAAGCCCCACTTGTTCTAGGGCGTGCCACAGTGTATCGTCATCGGCATCAGGATTTGGTAAACGTAAATTATCGGCGATACTCATTGGCAGCAGCATGGTTTGCTGTGATAAATAAGCGATTTGACTGCGAAACTGTGTCACATTGGCGGTTTTAAAATCGACATCATTTATCACAATGTCACCTTGATAAGCACAAAATCCAAGCAAGATTTGTAATAATGTGGATTTGCCCGAGCCACTTTCGCCGATGATTGCCACTTTTTGTCCTTGGGTGATAGTAAAGCTGATGGGCGCTAAACGGGCGCGTTCCCCCGTAGTTACAGTAACTTGATTAAAGGCAATAGCAGGCGGGCTTGGTAAAGTTAACGCTTGTTTTGCGGTATCGCTGGTGGGGTCTGGGTGCTTTAATAAAGGCAGCAGCTGTTCTATGGCGCCTTGGGCTTGGGCTTTAACATGATAATCCGCCCCCAACTGTCGCAGTGGGGCATAAAATTCAGGTGCCAACAGCAATAAAAACAGTGCCGATTGATACGCCACAGGCACCACATTTTTTTGCCACGGCAAAATACCAATCAGCCCAAAACCCAAATATACCGCCAATAAGGCAATGGATAATGCCGACAATAGTTCTAGCACCGCTGTATTTAAAAAAGCAATTTTAAGCACAGACATGGTGCGTGTGCGATAAGCGGCGGCAGAATGGGCGATGTCATCACTGGCGCTGGCGGTCGCTTGTAGGCGTTTTAGCGTTGCCACGCCCCTTAACCAATCCAAAAAACGTCCGCTAAGCTGTGCCAACGCAGCAAATTGTTCACGGCTTTTACGGGCGGTGGCGTGCCCGATAAGTATCATAAACACAGGCACCAAAGGGGCGGTCAATAATAAAATCAGCATGGCAATAAGGCTTTGACTGCCAGTGGCAACAAGCAGTATCAAAGGCGTACTAATAACAATCAGCCTTTGCAGATAAAATCGCCCCACATAAGCATTTAAGGTGTCGGCTTGCTCAATGACCCCGCTGGCAAGACTGCCGTCACTGCCATAATGATGGCGCGCTTCCCCTGCCCACGTGATTTTGGTTAAAATATCGGCTCTTAAAGCGCTGGTAGCCTGTAATCCTGCCCTAAAAGCCAGTTTATCCTTAAAAAAATGTAGCACAGGACGCAGCAGCAAACACACCACAAGCCAAGGCACAAATCGAACAAATACATCGCTGTCACTAGGCACACCAAATACCGATTGAGTTAACCAATGCGCCAAAAGCGTTGCCAGTATCCACGACTGAGCAACCAAAACCAGCACCGACAACAGCGACAGCCCCCACGCCAAATAAATCAGGCGTTTGGCGGTTTGGGCGTAGTGTTTTAGGGTGTGTTTGATGGTTTGGTCGGTGGCACTTGGCATGGGTTTAAAAAATGGTTTAGGGGGTTAGGTCGGTTTTACGTCTTTTTTGTAGTTTACGTTGCAACGTGCGTCTATGCATTTTAAGCACACGCGCCGCTTCGCTGACATTGCCTTGGCAGTCTTCTAATACTTGATGAATGTATTCCCATTCGTGATTGTCCAGTGATAGGCGTGCATCGCTGGTGGTGGTGTTAGCTTGATGTAAAGTCACGTCAAGGGCAATTAAAATATCATCAATCCCGCACGGCTTAGGCAGATAATGATAAGCCCCCAGTTTAACCGCAGTTACGGCGGTGGCAATGCTGGCATAACCTGTCAGCATTAAAATTTTACTGTTTGGGGCGATGGCAAGTAGTGGCTTGATTAACGTGATGCCACTGGTTTGCCCGATGTTTAAATCAAGAATGATATAATCGGGCGTGTGTGCCTTGGTACATTCTATGGCAAGTGTGGGCTCATTGGCGGTATATACACTAAAACCCAGTCTGTCCAAGGACTTTTTTAAAATACGACAAAATACCACATCATCATCAATAATAAGCCAAGATGAATGCTGGTCTGTTATGGTTGTCATGGCTACACTTATTTAATAGTTTATACAGGTTGCTGACAGGAATTTAGGGTAAGTATTACTTGAGTACCCATTATACTACCATTTGTTACAATCGGTCTTAGGTTTATTTTACCACCTACAGCAGTCAATATCGTATCGGCCAGCACCAAGCCCATGCCCCAACCATGATTGGACGCGGTGGGCTGTTTACTGCTGATTTTATTTAGAATAGCACTATCAATGCCCGTACCATTGTCTTTGATGTCAATCACCACGCTGTCATGCTGCTCTATAATGACCGTGATACAATCAGCCGCCGCTTGCATGGCATTATTCAAAATGTTAATCAATATGGCGTATAGTTGTTCAGGGTTGATGGCGACACATAAAGGCTTATTTAAAGGTTTAAACACCACCTGCACATGGGGATTTAAAAACACCAATCACCGATCAGCTTGGGTAATAGCTCATCAAGTTGTGAAGCGACAGCTTCTTGCTGATGTCCCAATTTTTGATTGTGAATTTGCTGTTTTAACGCATCTAGCGAACGGTGACAAACCTGTATTTGTGATTGTAAAAGCAAAATATCATCAAGCAATTCATCATCAGCGTCAAGCTCGCCTGCAATTTCATCGGTTAAAAGCTGCATGGAAGCAAGTGGTGTACTCATCTCATGGGCGATGTTGGCGGCAAGACTGCTGACTGCAAGCATTCGCCTTTGCTGATAAATGGCTTGTTGGGCTTTTTCAAGGGCTTGATAGCTTTGATTGATGGTGTGTTTAAAATACACCGTTAAAGCTGTCAGCATCACAAGAGAAAACACAAACACGCCAAACATACCCAATAAATGTAGTTTTTCAGCGACTAAATGCTCATGGTGCATGATAAGCGGTACATGAAAATACCACAACAGTCCATAAATGACCACCGACAACAGCGATAAAGCAATGATATAACGCGTGGTTAGCACAATGGCAGATACAGCAATGACCGTCAGTAGCAAAGTAATCAGCGGATTACTTGCACCCCCCGAAAAATAGATAAACGCCGACCACGCCAACAAATCACCCAGCAAGCTAACAAATAATAGCTTGGTATGTTTATGGTAAAAATAATAGCCAAACCCAACCACTACAATATAAGCCGCACTGACCCATAATAGCGCCTTGATTTGTGTAGTGGCCACCCCACAATGCATGGCAAACACTGTTGCCAGCAGCATGATGACAACCCAAGTACAGCGAGCAAGCCAAGGGGCTTTGGCAACGGATTTTACAGAGTTTAGCATTACCTAAATTAACAATCACAATCAGACCTCATTATAACGTAAAATATTTGTCAAAGATTGCGACAATATGTCGCAGCTAGTTTGTAAGATAAGTTTTATAATATGCCATGTAGTGCTTTTGATAGTTAATTAAGATTAAGTAGGGGCGTTGCATGATTACCGAACATTTGGTAGATATTTCACGATTACAGTTTGCGGTGACCGCACTGTATCATTTTTTATTTGTGCCATTGACACTTGGCATGGTATGGATGCTGGTCATCATGGAATCCATGTATGTGATGACTGGCAAGCAAATTTGGAAAGACATGACCCGATTTTGGGGCAAACTGTTTGGCATTAATTTTGCCCTTGGCGTGACCACGGGCATCACCATGGAATTTCAGTTTGGCACCAACTGGGCGTATTATTCGCATTATGTGGGTGATATTTTTGGGGCGCCACTTGCCATTGAAGGCTTGATGGCGTTTTTCTTGGAATCGACCATGGTGGGGCTGTTCTTTTTTGGTTGGGACAGATTGTCTCGTGTACAGCATTTATTGGTGACCATTTTTATGGCATTGGGCACCAATTTATCCGCCTTATGGATTTTGGTAGCAAATGGCTGGATGCAAAACCCTGTGGGGGCAGAATTTAGTTATCATACCATGCGTATGGAAATGGTGGATTTTTGGGCGGTGATATTTAGCCATGATGCACAAAATAAATTTGTGCATACCGTTTCGGCAGGCTATACCGTTGCTGCCACTTTTGTGTTGGCGGTGTCGTCATGGTACCTGCTTAAAAAACGGGACATTGAATTTGCCAAACGCAGCTTTCAAGTGGCCGCCGCCTTTGGTTTTGCTGCCATTTGTAGCACCATTGTGTTGGGTGATGAATCGGGCTATTCGGTGGGACTGGCTCAGCAGACCAAACTTGCCACCATGGAAGCGATGTGGGAAACCGAGCCTGCCCCTGCCGATTTTAACCTGATTGCCAGCATCAATGAAAAAGAACAAAAAAACGACTGGGCGGTGACCATTCCCTATGCCATGGGTATCATTGGCACACGTTCGCTTGATAAAACCATTGTCGGCATTCATGACATCAAGGCCATTAATCAGCAGCGAATCATTAACGGCATGACCGCTGTAACCTTGCTTGAGGCGCTGCGCAAAAATCCTGATAATCCTGAAACGGTTGCTCAATTTGAACAAGTCAAACAGGATTTGGGCTTTGGCTTGCTGCTTAAAAAATATACCGATGATGTCAGCACCGCCACCCCTGAGATGATCAAACGTGCCGCCGATGACACCATTCCGCCTATTTTTCCGATGTTTTGGTCATTTCGTATGATGGTTGGACTTGGGTTTTTATTGTTGGCTTTATTTAGTGTGGCACTTTGGTCAAGCGTCAAAGGCAACTTTATGCAAAAACCGTGGCTGCTGCGTTGGGCGTTTTATATGTTGCCTGCCCCGTGGTTGGCAGCGGAATTTGGCTGGTTTGTGGCGGAATATGGTCGCCAGCCATGGACGATTTATGGCATTTTGCCCACGCATCTGTCAGTGTCTAACATCAGCGTTACCAATGTCTGGTTGTCGCTGGCGGGGTTTGTGGTGTTTTATACCTTTTTACTTATCATCATGGTTTATTTGATGGTGAAATACGCCAAATTGGGCCCTGCCAGTCTTGGTACAGGTCGTTATTATGGCGAAACCGCTGCCCATGTCCACATCAGTAAATCGGAGGCGCATCATGTTATTTGATTATGAAACCTTAAAAATCATTTGGTGGCTACTCGTCGGGGCGCTGCTTATTGGCTTTGCCATTATGGACGGTCACGACATGGGTGTCTGTAGTCTGCTTCCTTTTGTGGGTAAAGACGACGAAGAGCGTCGGGTGATTGTCAATACCATTGGCCCACATTGGGAAGGCAATCAAGTTTGGTTTATCACAGGGGGCGGGGCGATTTTTGCGGCTTGGCCTTTGGTATATGCCACGGCATTTAGCGGTTTTTATTGGGCGCTGATGGCGGTACTGTGGGCGCTGTTTTTTCGTCCTGTTGGTTTTAAATATCGCAGCATGTTATCCAATAAAAAATGGCGTGCGTCTTGGGACTGGGCACTGTTTGCAGGATCGTTTATTCCTGCGGTAGTGTTTGGTGTGGCTTTTGGTAATTTGTTTTTGGGCGTGCCGTTTCATTTTAATGATGTACTGATGTCTACTTATACAGGGTCGTTTTGGGCGCTACTTAATCCCTTTGCTTTGCTGTGTGGGCTGGTGAGTGCTACGATGCTTATCATGCAAGGTGGGGCGTATTTGGCTCATCGTACCGAAGGCGACATTCAGCATCGCACCATTACTTATACCATGATGTCGGCGGTGGTGATGGTGGTTTTGTTTGTGTCGGCAGGGGCGTGGGTGAGATCAATGGAAGGCTATGTGATAAGCTCGGTGATTAATACCCAAGCCTTGCCCGATCCGATGGCAAAAGAAGTGGTGCGTGAGGCGGGTGCTTGGCTAACAAATTTTGAAAAATATCCGCTGGCTTGGGCGTTTCCTGTGCTTGGCGTGGTGATGCCGATTGTTACTGCACTGTTATTAAAAGCACAAAAAACGCTGTTGGCATTTGTTACGTCTAGCTTTGCGGTAATGGGGGTTATCATGACCGCAGGCGTGGCGCTGTTTCCTTTTGTCATGCCGTCATCAAGCGATCCACGTTCTAGTCTTACGGTGTGGGACAGTGTGTCAAGTCATTTGACGCTGATGGTCATGCTGTATGCGGTGGTGATATTTTTGCCGATGGTGGTGACTTATACCAGTTGGGCGTACAGCGTCATGCGGGGTAAAGTGACCAAGGCGTATATCCGTGAAAACGACCATACGGTTTATTAGGGGGATGTTATGTGGTATTTTGCGTGGATTTTAGGTTTGGGTTTTGCGGTGCTGTTGGCAATTTTAAATGCTTTATGGCTAGAAAATGAGCAAAATCGTCAAGAGTCCTTTAATAAGGATAATGATACAGACGGTTCAAATGCTTAATAATAAATAGTTTTAAAACCCTGTCATTTGTTTGATGGGGTTTTAAGGTTGTTAAACAACAAAAAAGCCCAAATCTTCAAATTTGAGCTTTTAGAATTTGGAGCGGGAAACGAGATTCGAACTCGCGACCCCAACCTTGGCAAGGTTGTGCTCTACCAACTGAGCTATTCCCGCTTGTTGGGGCATATTCTAGCAGATTTTTGCCCCTTGTCAAGTCTTTTTAAAAACTTTTGTGATCCATTGCCCAACTTCGCCAAGCTGTACCAAAGACGCTTGATGAGCCATGGGGTAGTGGTGTAGCTCGGCAGTCATGCCTAAGTTTTCCAAATACCCCTTGGCTTTTGCCCCCAGTACAGGCGGTACAACGTCATCATAAATACCGTGATCAATACGCACAGGCACGTCTTTATTTACGCCCACCGCATCAAACTCGCCTGCGGTAGCAAAATAAGTAGACATGGCAAGCAGTCCGCCAAGCTCTCTATCATTTGCCAAAACGGTATGATAAGCCACCGCACCGCCTTGGGAAAATCCTGCAATGATGATGTTTTGGCTGGGTACACCCTTGGCGATTTGTTCATCTATCAGCACATTGATCATTTGGACGGATAAGTGGATTTGCTCGCTGTCCACTTTACGTTCCAAACTCATCTCAAAAATATCATACCATGACGGCATGACATAACCGCCATTGACCGTAACGGGACGCTTGGGGGCATGGGGAAAAATAAAGCGTACCGCCAAATCATCAGGCAAATGTAAATGCGGTACTGCCACGGCAAAATCATCGCCACTTGCCCCAAGCCCATGTAACCAAATCACCGCTTTGGTAATGGACTGGTTTTGGGGATTGTGAACAACTTCTACATAATCCAACTTAGTTACAGCAGTCATTTATCGCTCCAAAATACAAGTTACGCCTTGCCCGCCTGCCGCACAGATAGACACCAACGCTCGCCCCGACCCTTTTTGGGCAAGCAGTTTGGCAGCACTGGCAAGAATACGCCCCCCTGTGGCAGCAAACGGGTGCCCTGTGGCAAGGCTACTGCCATTGACGTTAAGTTTACTTCTATCAATCGCCCCAAGCGGTGAGCGACCCAAGCGAGTTTGACAAAACTTCTCATCTTCCCAAGCTGACAAGGTACACAGTACCTGAGACGCAAATGCTTCATGAATTTCATAAAAATCAAAATCTTGCAAAGTCAGTCCCGCCTTATCCAACAGCTTTGGCACGGCATAGACAGGTGCCATAAGTAGCCCTTCGGTCACGCCTGCTTTACCAATAAAGTCCACCGCTGCGGTCTGCTGATGTGTCAAATACGCCAGTGGGGTCAAGCCGTTATCGCTTGCCCATTGCTCACTTGACAACAGCACACAAGACGCCCCGTCCGTCAAAGCCGTAGAATTGCCTGCGGTCATGGTTGGCATGGCGTTCTTTTTACCAAATACGGGGCTTAATTTGGCAAGTTTATCCAGTGTGGTATCGGCTCGTAAGATATTGTCTTTATTTAAGCCTTTATAAGGGGTCATCAGGTCATCAAAAAACCCGTCATCATACGCCCGTGCCAAGTTTTGATGACTATCTAGGGCAAGCTGGTCTTGGGCAAGGCGAGTGATGTTCCATTCAAGGGCGGTGATCGCTTGATGTTCGCCCATAGACAAATGCGTTCTAGGCTCACCATTTTGCGGAAAAGCAAGCAAATCTCTAGGATTTAGCGTGGCAAGGGCAGACAAGCGGTCTTTGGCGGTTTTGGATGCTGACAGACGCAGCAAAGGTTTACGCAGTCCGTCCCCAAGGGCAATCGGTGCATCTGACGTGGTGTCCGTCCCGCCTGCAATACCGCTGTCAATGATGCCAAGGGCGATTTTATTTGCCACCGCAAACACCGCTTGCAAGCCCGTACCACACGCCTGTGAGATGTCATAGGCAGGCGTGGTAGGATTTAGGGCGGTATTTAATAGGGCTTCTCTGGTTAAATTTAAATCACGGCTATGTTTAAGCACCGTTCCTGCAACCACTTCGTCTATCTGTTTATCAGCAAGCCCAAAGCGGTCAATCAGCCCGTCCAAAGTAGCGGTCAACATATCCACATTACTGGCATCTGCATAAGCCGTTCCTGATTTGGCAAAGGGAATGCGATTACCACCAATAATGGCGACTTTTTGTATTTGGCTCATAAAAATTCCTATACATTGTGTAAACTGTCTTTAGCTTATCATCATTTAAACAAGAAAGGCAAAAAATTTGTTAAAAAATGTGTGGTATGGCAAATTGAACCGATCACTTTTTGTGTTTTCACACTTTGTGTTACAATAGCGCATTTATGGCATATATATTAAGGAATAAACAATGAGCGATCGTTATGGCGAGCTGGTACAATCCAAACTCGGTAAAACCGTGGCAAAAAACCTAGGGCTACCCACCCCAACCAAACTAGACCGCTACCAAGTAGGACAGCCTGTACTGCGTGGCGAAGTGGTGTTTGGCATGGGCGGACAAGGGGCAATCTATGACACACTTTGCCAAATTTTAGCCGACCTAGACGCAAAAATTACCCCCTTAAAGCAAGGCGACAGCGTAAACCCAGAAAGCCGTTATAAGGTCGCTTTATTTGATGCCAGCGAATTAACAACGCCTGATGACCTAAAGCAAGTTTATGACTTTTTTCATGCCATTGCCAGACAAATCAAAACATCGGGGCGAGTGATCATCACTGCCAAAAATCCCGATGATGTGGCGGACATTGCTTATGCGACCACACAGCGTTCACTGTTGGGCTTTGCCAAGTCGTTTGCCAAAGAGTGCAAGGGCGGTATCAGCGTTAATGTGGTCTATGTGGGCGATGATGCTGAGCGTCATTTGGCTCATACCTTGCATTTTTTAATGTCAGCAAAGTCGGCTTATGTGTCAGGGCAAGCCATTTATTTAAGTAGTAGCGATACACCCATACCCAGTGATTTTAATGAAAACAAACCCCTAGCAGGTAAAAAGGTGCTGGTCACAGGGGCAAGCCGTGGCATTGGCTATGCGGTGGCAGGGGTTTTGGCACGGGACGGGGCTTTGGTGTATTGCCTTGATGTGCCAAACAGCATGGACGACCTACAAAAAGTCGCAGACGAGACAGGCGGTGTGGCGGTCGCCCTTGACATTACCGCCCCCGATGTAGGCGAGGCGATCATCAAGGCGTGTGGCGTGCTGGACGGTGTGGTACATAATGCAGGCATTACCCGTGATAAAACGCTTGCCAAGATGAGCGCCGAGCAATGGGACAGCGTGATCAACGTTAATTTAAACGCCATTTTAAACATTAACACGCACCTATTAAACCATGACGGTTTAAGCGACAGTGCTCGCTTGGTTTGTGTGTCGTCCATTTCAGGCATTGCAGGCAACCTTGGACAAAGCAACTACGCCACCAGTAAAGCAGGCGTGATAGGTTTAACTAAGGCAACCGCCAAAGCCCTACAAGGCACAAACAAACGCATTAACGCTGTTGCCCCAGGTTTTATTGAAACCAAAATGACCGCCAGCATTCCTTTTGCCATTCGTGAAGCAGGCAGACGCATGAATGCCATGAGCCAAGGCGGTGAGCCTGTGGACGTTGCCGAAACAATCGCTTGGCTACTTTCGCCCCAAGCCAGCGGACTAAATGGCAACATCGTACGAGTATGCGGTCAAAGCATACTTGGGGCATAAAAAAATTAAGGAACCCCCATGAGCGAAAAAGAACAACTTTTTAAAGAGCTTCCCAAAGTACATACCACTTACGCCAACGTCATCAAAAGCCTAATTCCCTTAGGCGATAATCACGCCAGCAGTCTGCCCGATGTGGTCTATGGCGTAGAAAAGCTGGTGATTGATGAAAGCAACCTACAAGACTACCGCAACATCTGTGGCTTTGTTGATGACGGGCGTGTCCCTGCCACATATTTTGCCGTACTGTCGCAGACCTTACAGATGAACATCATGGCAAAAGAAGATTTCCCCTTTGCCATGCTTGGTTTGGTGCATTTGTATAATAAAGTGGTGCAGTATCGTCCCATTTTTGATAGCGAGATCGCCAGCATGAGCGTAAGCCTTGGTAATCTATCGGCTCATGATAAGGGGCAACAGTTTGATTTTGTGACCGAAGTTAAAGTGGGTGATGAATTGGTATGGCAAGGGGTTTCTACTTACCTATCCAGACAAAAAAAGAGCAAAGAAGAGCGAGAACGCCAAAGACAACTGCGCCAAAACCAGCCCCCAGCCGACACGCCTGCCCCTGTCGGGAAGTTATTAGAAACTATTGACGTTGCCGAAGACATAGGCAGACGTTATGCCTTTGTGTCGGGGGATTTTAACTTAATCCATTTACACCCCTTATCGGCTAAGGCATTTGGCTTTCCCCGTGCCATTGCTCATGGTATGTGGTCAAAGGCTCGCTGCTTGTCACAGTTTCATGAACTGCCTAAGGCGTACAGTGCCGAGGTGTGGTTTTATGCCCCGATTTTTTTGCCGTCCAAGGTGCGGTTTATCGCTGAAAATACCGATAACGGCAAAACCTTTGGACTATATGGCGAACACAATGACAAAGCCCACATGACGGGCAGTATCAGCTATCTATAAGGCATCAACATGACTTGGCAAAAATTTGAACATCTGTTATCGTCTTTACAATTTGATGACACGCCTGCAGGCGGGGCGTTGGTCATTTATCATCAAGGACAAAAAGTGGTGGACACCGCTTTTGGACAAGCCTTGCCTGACATGGCGTGGACTACCCGCACGCTGTCGGTCAATTTTTCTATTGGTAAAGGGGTCATGGCAACCTTGATTGCTGTGCTGGTCTCTCGGGGAATTTTGGATTATGACACGCCCATTAGTAGGGTATGGCGAGAGTTTGCCCAAAATGGTAAATACGCCATTACCCTAAGAGATGTCTTAACCCACAGTTCAGGGCTGTTTAATATCGCAAGCGTGACCCATGAACTTAGCGACCTGCTAAATTGGGACATCATGAGCCAAAAAGTCGCAGGCATGGCAATAGACGTGCCTAAATCACAAGAAATACATAACTATGCCAGTGCGTACAGTGCCTTGGTGTCGGGCTGGATTTTGGGTAATGTGGTAGAGCGTGCCACGCACATGAGCCTACAACAAGCCTTAGATGAATACCTAGCCAAACCCCTTGGCGTGGTCGGTGAGCTGTATTGGGGATTGCCACAGGACAAACTGGGCACTGTCGCCAAACCTGTGCGTTATTTTAATGGCGAGCCTGTGCCTAGCCGTAAAAAACCCGTACTAAAACCTGACAGCCCCAGCACTTTGGCATTTTTAGAAAGCCTAGACATTGCCCCCTTGTGGAAAGCCCAGCTTGGCGATAAACCTTTAAGCACCGCCAGCATCAACCAGTTATACTTTGATACCAAACGCCTAAATTTGGTCAATTATAAAAATGCCCTAATGCCCAACGGACGAGACGGCATCAGCTATCATCGTGATGACGTACTGCAAGCGGTCATTCCTGCCGCTAATGGCATTAGCACCGCCAACGCTTTGGCTCGGGTTTATGCCATGCACGCAGGTGGGGGCGTGTATCAGGACACACAATTGATTGATAAGGCTACTTTGCAGGACATGAGCCGTATTCATGTTTATGGCTTTGATGCGGTGATGCCTGCCAATATGCGGTGGCGGACAGGTTTTCATCGTCTGTTTAGTGTTCAAGACGTACCCAGTGCTTATGGACATATGGGCTATAATGGTTCGGTGGCTTTTGCCGACCAACAAAGACAGCTTGCCTTTGCCTTTATTCATAACTTTGATACAACCATGCTTAATGACATTCGCCAGTTTGTGTTATCAGAAACGGTGATTGCTTGCACTTAATTTATTATTTTTAGCGTGTTGTGCTTGGCACATCTTAGTGATAAAATCACTTCCCACAACTTTTAATTTAGGAAATTACCATGAACATGGCAACCCAACAAGGTAAATTATGGCTAGACGGGCAACTGGTGGAACAGCCCGATGCCAAAGTCCACGTTTTGACGCACAGCCTACACTATGGATTGGCGGTGTTTGAAGGGGTGCGTGCTTATCAGACCCCAGACGGACGTACAGCGATTTTTCGTTTACAAGAACATACCGAGCGTTTATTAAATTCGGCAAAGATTTTTCAGCTTAACGTACCTTATAGCTTTGATGAGCTGGTACAAGCCCAAAAAGACGTGGTGCGTCTTAATGGCTTAGAAAGTGCCTATATCCGTCCTATCATTTGGGTAGGTTCAGAGAAACTTGGCATTTCGTCCAGAGATAACACCATTCATGGTGCCGTGGCGGCGTGGCGTTGGGGGGCGTACCTTGGCGAAGACGGCATCAAAAACGGTATCCGTGTTAAGACTTCAAGCTATACGCATCATCACCCCAACGTTACCATGTGTAAAGCAAAGGCAGCCAGCAATTACCCCGTATCCATTTTGGCAAACCAAGAAGTTACTCGCAATGGTTATGACGAAGCCATTTTAATGGATCCCCAAGGTTTTGTATGTCAAGGCAGTGGCGAAAACTTATTTTTGGTCAAAGACGGTGAGCTACATACGCCAGATTTGGCAGGCGGGGCATTGGACGGTATTACCCGCCGTACCATCATGCAATTTGCCAAAGATTTGGGCATTAAAGTCCATGAAAGACGCATTACCCGTGATGAGTTTTATTTGGCGGACGAGATTTTTATGACGGGTACGGCGGCGGAAGTAACGCCCATTCGTGAATATGATGACCGTGTTATTGGTACAGGCACTCGTGGCGAGCTGACCGAAAAACTGCAAACCTTGTATTTTGATGTGGTACAAGGGCGTAATGAGCAGTATAAGGATTGGCTGTCTTTTGTTGATGAGTAATCATCTCTTTTAAGGCAATACTTTTTGTCAAATCCCCAAGTTTATGGCTTGGGGATTTTTATGGGATTTGTTTTGACAGATAAAGGGCAAATGTGATTTGCCCCTACAAATCGTTTTTGTGGTTTGGTTGTTGATGATTTAAGTTAAAGCAATTTCCCAAACCCCACAACCAAACTTTTCCAATTTTGCCAATTGATGACATAGATTTTGTGTTAGGCAGTCTAATATATCATCAGGCAGTTTGCCAAGCACATACACATGAATGGCATCGGGATAAGCCACATAACGCACTTGCACCGTTTGGGCTTGCTCGCTGTTCACGCCTGCACCAGACATGCTGATATCAATGTCAATTTCATTTAATATGCGATCATCATAGGTCATCTGTTTGTCATAATGGGGCGTATGGGGAATGGGCGGTATGGTTAAATTGTCGGGGAATTTTTGGCAGGTTAAATCCAAGCCGTCTTTTCGCCCAATGATAAAGAGTTGCTGTAGTCGCCCTTTGACTTTAGTAAATAACAAAGTCTTAGGATTAAACGTCCAATCGTCCAAATTGTCATAAATCAGCACATCGCCCAATGTATCGGACGTGATGATATGACCGCCCATAATGACAAATTGACCGCTTTTTAGTAGTGTCTGATGTCCATAAATCTGCCTCATGCTGTTACGGCTGGCTACTTTATGGATTTGATAAGTGTTTAGGTTTATGCGATAAAGTGGCGTTTGATAAAGACACGTCTTATCTATATGAGCTGAACCAATCAGCCACAGCTCATTACCCAGCACCGTGGCCGTATGTTCATAAATGGGTGGTAACACATGAGACGGATAGCCAAGCCAGCTTTGTTTGTTGCCGTCTGTTATGCAGACGTCATTTAGGGCTTGTCCTTTGATGTGACCGCCTGTTACGATAAATCTACCGTCTGGCAGGCGTGTACAAGTTTCGCCCGCACGGCAGAAATTTAGTGCAGGTTTGACATTTAGGGGCGTGGGGTTTTGCTTGACTTTGGTTAATAGGGTTTGATACTGGGGAAGGGGAAGGGTGTTTTGTGTGTTTAAAGTCATATAAGCTATCGCAAGCGTGGCGATAGAGCATGGTCAGTGATGCAAAATTGCCTTTTTAGTATAGTAAAATTTTTGCCTCTTAGCAAGCCCCAAGACAACTTATTCGCAAAGTCTTTGCTTTTTCTTATAAAAAGAATAGCGATAAACACTTGCAAACAAGAATAATTATTGTTATTATAAACCCAAGTTAAATAGTCAGCTTTAGGAATGATTATGTACGTTTGTATTTGTCACGATGTTAAAGACAGCCAAATCAAAACCGCCCTAAATCAAGGTGTGGACAGCATGACCGCCTTACAAAGCACCTTACAAGTAGGGACTTGCTGTGGCTGTTGTGTGCCTATGGTGCAAGATTTGCTTGATGAACATCATGGCACTTATCAAGCCATTGACATCATGTCGGCTTAATTTACTATTTTGTAAAAATTTATCAAGTATTGTAACTTTAACTTGCTTTTGTTGCTATAGATTTGGTGGACTGTCAGATAATTTATTTAGATGATTGATTGTCAAATTTTCATTTAAAAAACAAATGATAGTAGTTTTTATTTAGCCTAAAATAAAAACACAGGGAAAATCATAAACTTAGCAGGTATGCGTAATTTCGTTTCTCCACTTCGCCTAAGCGATTCACTTAGGCGAATCCTTTTTTATAATAATAGCCATTCTCAAAGTGCAATTCGTTCGCAGTTCTGTAGTCATACAAAGTTTTATCATTCTTTTGTTTAGTTGTGTTAAGATAAAAACAGTAGGGCGGTTGCCCAAGTTTTCCCCTTGTTTTTATTGATAGGAAATATGTATGAAATCATCTCAAAAAGTCATTGATTATCTTAATTTTTTGCTGGGTGGCGAGTTAGGTGCTCGTGATCAGTACCTAATCCATTCACAAATGTACTCTGAATGGGAACTTGGCAAGCTACATGATCGCATTTATCACGAAATGGAAGACGAAACCTTACACGCACGTCTGATCATTAACCGTATTTTAATGCTTGGTGGTGTGCCAAATATGCAGGTATCAGAAATTAACATCGGTGCGGACGTGGTAGAGATGTTAAAAAATGACCTAGCCTTAGAATATGCCGTACAAGAACACCTAAAAGACGGTATCGCCTTGTGTGAAGAAGAGCGGGATTTTGTGACCCGTGATATTTTGGTGCGTCAGCTAGAAGACACCGAGCAAGACCACGCCCATTGGCTAGAAAAACAGCTACGCCTGATTGAGCTTATGGGGCTACAAAACTACCTACAAAGCCAAACTGCCGAAGCGACCGTGACAACTTTGGCTCATTAAGGGGAAAAACATGAAAGGCGATAAAGACGTAATCCGTGCCTTAAATGGCGTATTGGCTCAATCACTGATTTCAATCAACCAGTATTTCTTACACGCTCGCATTGTCAAAAACTGGGGCATTGGCGAATTAAATGACGTTTTTTATAAACAGTCTATCCAAGAAATGAAATGGTCTGATGAGCTGATTGAGCGTATTTTACTGCTTGAAGGTTTGCCAAACCTGCAAGAACTTGGCAAGCTGATGATTGGCGAAAACACCAAAGAAATTCTTTCTTGTGATTTGCGTCTTGAAAAACGCAAACATGACGTATTGGTAGAAGCCATTGGCGTATGTGAAGCCAAACGGGATTTTGTTTCTCGTGAACTTTTGGTTAAACTAAAAGACGGTAACGAAGAATATGAAGATTGGTTAGAAACTCAGCAAGAGCTGATCGAAAGCATGGGTATTGCTAACTATATCCAAAAGAATGCTGAAACTGACTAGTACTGTCTGATTTTAAAAAACCCGCTAATCTTGGCGGGTTTTTCCTTACTTTTTAAAATTGGCGAAAATTGACAAAATTAAAGATAAAAGGGCGGTTTAAGCCATTTTCCCCTAAATTTTTCCTTAAAAATCATAAGTTAAGCCAATATTTACGCTGGATTTACTGCTGTCGTCTGTCAGGGGGCTGTCTTTTTGTGTTGATGACAGCCAGTCCATACGCCCATTGGCAAACAGTCCAACATTTCCCGCCAGTTTGTATTTGGCACTTACTGACACAAAGGGCGAAAAGCTGTCTTTGGTGTTATAGGCAGCAATGCCACTGCGAGCCGATTCTTCTGCCGACACGCCATAATAATATTGGTTGTAGTCTTTGCTTTGCCATGTAACGCCAACTTTGGGGTAAATGGTCAGCTTATCGTCCGCCAAAATAAAGCGACCCCGATGAGCAAGCGTAACCATTTGTCCGCCGCTGCGATCAAATACATCGGTCATCGCCTTGACTTCCAAACCACCAAACGGGCTGATATACATATAGCTGATGTGGGCGTTGGCGGAAGTTTTGCGTTTATCCAACTGTTTTAATGCGTCGGTATTGGCATCGCTTGGCGTAAACTGCTGACGGTCATAACTTGCCCCGACACGCAGCCAATGTTTGTCGTCCTTATAAGGATAAAAACCGCCTTCAGCACCTTCTAAATAAAAACGGTTATTGTCATATAAAAACAGCGGAACGACAGAAACTTTATCGTCCACATGATATTCACTAGAGCCAAAACCTGCCAACACGCCTGCGGTCAATTTTTCGTCTTGCTTGACGGGCAATGAACCTGCATGAGCCAAAGTAACGCTAAAAAGGGATAAAATAAGGAATGATTTTTTCATGAAATTTACCAAATTGTAAAATGATAAATTTCGTATAATAGCAATTATGTTATTTAACATAATATCCATTATGCGAAATCCAGCAATGCATCACCGAGATAAATATTTGATTTTGTAGAACTTTATTAAATGATTATAACAAATTTCAACCATTAAGTCCAGCTTGTCAATTTTAAAAGCTAAGCAAAAAGCAAGGCAAATACCCTGCTTTTTTAAATTGGCAAAGCCTAATCCGTCCCAAACTGCTGACGTTTTTTAGCAAAAAATCTGTCCAGTCTGTCCATCGCATCTTCTAAATCAATCAAGTTTGGTAAAAACACCACACGAAAATGATCGGGTGCGTCCCAGTTAAAGCCCGTCCCTTGCACCATAAGCACTTTTTCTTCCACCAACAGATCCATCATAAACGCCATGTCATCATCAATGGGATAAACATCACGGTCAATCTTGGCAAAACAATAAAACGCCCCTTGTGGCATATTACAGCTAATGCCCTTAATGGCATTTAGGCGATCTATGGCAAGCTGTCTTTGTTTATACAGTCGTCCTGTCGGTGCGGTCAGGGCTTGCATGGACTGATAACCGCCCATTGCCGTCTGTATGGCGTACTGTGCTGGCACGTTGGCACACAGTCGCATACTGGCAAGCATGGTCAAACCTTCAATAAAATCGCCCGCATGGTCTTTTTTACCCGACAACATCACCCAACCCGAGCGATAACCAGCAATGCGGTGCGATTTGGACAAGCCATTAAAGGTCAAAACCAGCGTTTCATCGGTAATGGTACACATTGGCGTATGTACCGCATCATCGTATAAAATTCGGTCATAAATTTCGTCCGCCATCAGCACCAAGCCATATTTTACCGCCAGATCAGCAATGCCTTTGAGCGTTTTTTCATCATATAACGCCCCTGTGGGATTATTGGGGTTAATGATGACAATGCCTTTGGTGCGATCGCTGATTTTGCTTTCTATGTCCGCCAAATCAGGTTGCCAATTATCGTCTTCATTACAGCGATAATGCACCGCCTTACCGCCTGCCAAATTCACGCCTGCCGTCCACAGCGGATAATCAGGCATTGGCACCAGCACCTCATCACCATCATCTAATAAGGCTTGTAGTACCATGACGATCATCTCGGACACGCCATTACCGATATATACATCACTGACATCGGTCGCTGACAATAACCCTTTACTTTGATAATATTGCAAAATGGCTTTTCTGGCACTAAAAATCCCCTGCGAATCCGAATACCCAGACGCTTCAGATAAGTTCATCGCCACGTCCTGCACAATCTCATCAGGGGGCAACAAACCAAACGGTGCAGGATTGCCAATATTTAGCTTAATGATCCGCTGTCCTTCGGCTTCCATACGGTTGGCGGTCTGTAACAAAGCACCACGAATGTCATAGCAAACATTGGCTAGCTTTTTGGATTTTTTTAAGGGACTAAAGGGGGATTTTTTCATGGCTGACTCGGTTTTGTTGGCTTGATGAGTTTGAGAAATGGGATTTTCTGATACAGCTAAAGTTAATTTGGGGGCATTGTCGTTGTCCGCCCTATCGGATTTATTTTGACCGCCTGTGTCGCTACCGTTATCCCCTGTTAAAAGATAACTTTCAGTCGTGCCAAGCACTTTGGCTAAAATGGGTAATTTATTGCTGACGATGCCATTTTTACCGCACTCCCAATTGGCGATCGCCCCACGAGAGACACTCGCCCCTTCTTCGCTTAACTTCTTTGCCAAAGCGTCTGCTGACAGTCCTAACTTTTTACGCATTTGCCTTAATCGTTCGCCTTGGGCTTGCATACTGTTCATAATTTCTACTCAATTTTAAAAATACAAGCCTATTTTAAAGAGTTATTTTCGCCAAAACAAGCGGTTTTGCAAGTAAAACTACACAAAAATACCAAAAGCGATAAAACACCCCATTTACCACCATAAAATGCAAGCAAAACTGACAAAAACCCAATAAATAATCAATTCAGTGCACACAAATATAAGAAAATCACTGATTTGCCCTACCAAGGGTGGTTTTTGACCGATAAGCTGTATTGAGTTTTATGGGTCAAAACCCTATCATTGCGATCTTTAAACCAATTACAATCACTATATATGGCAACCATTTACCAGTTTATCGCCAAAGACATGGCGGGCAATATGGTAGAATTTTCCCAATTTTTTGGTAAAGTGCTACTGATTGTCAATACCGCCAGTTTTTGTGGCTTTACCCCACAACTTGAGCAATTACAACAGCTACACGAAACCTACAAAGATAAAGGCTTGGTGGTCATTGCCTTTCCTTGCAATCAATTTGGCAGTCAAGACCCGCACGACATCGATACCATTGGTAAATTTTGTCAAGAAGAATATGGCGTGGATTTTCTCATCATGGATAAGGTCAAAGTCAATGGCGATGAAGCTCACCCCTTATTCACTTGGCTAAAAGACAGAGCAGGTGGCGTGCTGGGCAGCGCCATCAAATGGAACTTTACCAAGTTTTTGGTCAGTCGTGACGGCTATGTGGTCAGACGCTATGCCCCCATCACCAAACCCGAAAAAATCGCTGGCGACATCGAAAAGGCACTTGCCCAATCTTTGGCATAATTTTTTTAAATTTTGCAAAAATCGCTTGACTTTGCAAATAAACCCGATATAATACGCACCCATCAAGCCTAACTTGTTTAAGCCTAGGTTTGGGCGGTTAGCTCAGTTGGTAGAGCGTCTGCCTTACAAGCAGAGGGTCAGCGGTTC
>RRZT012216861.1_pt1 | contig 21190 bp, 20 predicted proteins | sample 2165551 | NCBI WGS metagenome assembly RRZT01 (sample SAMN10456910, study PRJNA506462) | wastewater metagenome | biome: wastewater; feature: sludge; material: wastewater sludge; isolation source: wastewater sludge with Escherichia coli K12::gfp cells carrying plasmid... | place: USA: Moscow, Idaho... | reverse complement strand
GGCGCCGGAGACCCGCGGTGTCGATGAACCGATACACCTCCCCGCCGACCTCGACGAGTTCGTCGACCGGGTCGACCGTGGTGCCGGCCACGTTGTCGACGACCGAACGCTGCTGGTTCGCGAGCTTGTTGAGCAACGACGACTTGCCCACGTTCGGACGCCCCACGATCGCCACCCGACGCGGCCCGCCGATCTCCTCGACGACCTCCTCGGTGCCGTCCGGCAGGGCGGCCAGCACGGCGTCCAGCAGGTCGCCGGAGCCGCGTCCGTGCAGCGCCGACACTGGGTGCGGCTCGCCCAGGCCGAGCCCCCACATGGACGCCGCCTCGGTCTCGGTGCGCGCATCGTCGACCTTGTTCGCGGCCAGCACGACGGGCTTCTTCGACCGGCGCAGCACCCGCACGACGGCCTCGTCGACGTCCTGGATGCCGACGGCGGCGTCCACGACGAGCAGCACCGCGTCGGCGGCCTCGATGGCCAGTTCTGCCTGCTCGGCGATCTGCGCGGCCATGCCCTGAGCGTCGGGCGCCCACCCGCCGGTGTCGACGATGACGAACTCGCGCCCGTTCCATTCGGCGTCGTAGCTGACGCGGTCGCGGGTGACGCCGGGCAGGTCCTGCACGACGGCCTCGCGGCGTCCGATGATGCGGTTGACGAGCATCGACTTGCCAACGTTGGGCCGTCCCACGACGGCCAGAACCGGCTTCTCACCCATGACGGGCCTCCTCAGCTAGAGCGACGACGGCGTCGACGACCTGGCTGAGCGTGAGCCCGGAGGTGTCGAGCAGGTGGACGCCGTCGGCGGCGGACTGGAATTCGACCAGCGTGGAATCGTCGGCATCGCGGCGCAGCACCTGGTCGCGCAGCTGGTCGGCGGTGACGGACGCCCCCAGCTCGCCGCTGCGGCGGGCGAGCCGTGCTTCGGGGGACGCCGTGAGCAGGATGCGCACGTCGGCGTCCGGGTAGATCACGGTGGTGACGTCGCGCCCCTCGGCCACGATGCCCCGCTCGGACGCCTCCATCAGGGCGCGCTGCCGACCGACGAGGTCGGCGCGACACTGCGGGATGGTCGCCACCGCGCTGACGTTCTCGGACACGCGCGGCTGCCGGATCTCGGCCGTCACGTCGCGGCCGTTGACTCGGACGCTGCGGTCAGCGGGGTCGGTGCTGATCTCGATGTCGGCCGCCCGGGTCGTCTCGATGATGGCGTCGACGTCGTCGCGAGCCACCCCCGAGTCGAGGAAGGCGACGGCGACGGCGCGATACATCGCCCCTGTGTCGAGGTAGTCGAGACCCAGCCGCTCGGCCACGGCGCGCGAGGTCGAGGACTTGCCTGACCCGCTGGGTCCGTCGATCGCGACGACGAGGCGTCCGGGTTGGCTGATCACCCCGACAGCCTACTGGTCACCCTTCGTGGCGCATCATCAGCGCCGGCGCTCGCACGCCGAGGTTCTTCCAGACGAACTCGGGGACGCGTCCGAAGAACGCGGTCGCGAAACTCATCCACCATTCGAGGGCGGCGAAGTCGCCGTCGTGGTCGGCGTAGAGGCGTCCGGACTTCACCTCGAACGGCGGCGGCTCGACCTGCTGCAGCCACCCCATCATCCGGGGATGGAACACGTTGGACGCGAACCGCGGCTCGTTGCACCGCACCGCGAACTGGCGGTTGAAGTCGTCGGACTCGAACCGAACCCGACCCGAACCCCAGTCCCAGAACTTGTTCACCGACAGGTCGACGAACGGGAACGGCAGCACGATCTCCATGATGTGCTCGCTGTGCTGGTCGACGACGGTGCGGCTGCTGGTCTGGCCGTCAGCGCCGGTGCTGGTGACGGTGCGCTGCGTCTTCCACTCGTGCCGCATCGCGATCAGGGCGAGCTCCTCGCCGCCGCTCAGCACGATGTCGAGGGCCCGGTGGTCGTAGCCGGACGCCGAGTGGCTCACCCGGGTCAGCATGTCGTCGTCGCGGTCGATGTAGGTCCAGTGCGGATGCTCGGTGAACGCGTACCCGGCCGGCACGAACGGTGCCGGCCACTGACCCAACTCGGACGCCGCCAGCGCTTCCGCGACCGGCGTCAGTCGTTCGACAAGGGCAGCCACCGCATCGTCGGTGTCGCCGCAGGGCGATGCGACCACCCTCGCACCGTCGATCGTGACCGACACGCCGCGGTCGGCGACCAGCGCGCGCAGCGGCCCACCGGCGAACTGAAGCACGGCGTCCCCGAAGCCCTCGTCGTCGGCCAGCGCGACGAATCCCTCCTCGGCCGTCACCGGCGTCCCCCGCGACCCCGACGGCAGCGCGCCGGGCCGACGGGCGACGAAGGCCGGCAGCGCCCTGGGCAGCGGCATCGTCACCACGTAGCCGGCCGCGTCGTCGGCGTCCGAGCTGTACTTGAAGGCCTGGAACGGCGCACCGGACGCCGCCTCGCCGGTCACGAGCTCGTGGACGCGGCGCCGGTACCCCTGGCCGAAAGGCGGCCGGTTGAGACCGAACGCGACCGCCGGGAACGGGTCGCGTTCGTAGGTCCAGCCGCGGTCGGTGAACTGCTTGGCGTGCAGGTGCCGCAGGACCGCCCACACGATGCCGGCCGCCACGAGGACGCCACCCACGACGAGGATCAGAACGAGGAGGGGGTGCGATTCCATGACGTCCATTGTTCCTCGCGGCAGGAGCGGACGCGTGAGGCTCGACCGCCCGCGGTCCCGAGCTGTGGATTTCCGGGAAAGGCTCGCGTCTCAGGCGTGTTCAGGCGATGATGTGCCATGCCGTCGAAGAAGCCGAAGAAACTGGACAACGCCCTCTACGAGGCCGAGCTCACCCGCCTGCAGGCGGAGCTGGTCGAGATGCAGGAGTGGATCAAGGACACCGGGGCGCGCCTCGTGGTGTTGTTCGAGGGGCGCGACGCCGCCGGCAAGGGCGGTGCCATCAAGCGCATCACCGAGTACCTCAACCCCCGCGTCGCTCGCATCGTCGCCCTGCCGACGCCCACGCCGCGCGAAAAAACGCAGTGGTACTTCCAGCGCTACATCGAACATCTGCCGGCCGCCGGCGAGATGCGCCTGTTCGACCGGTCCTGGTACAACCGGGCCGGCGTCGAGAAGGTGATGGGCTACTGCTCCACCGAAGAGCACATCCGGTTCCTGAGGCAGTGCCCGACGTTCGAGCGGATGCTGATCGACGACGGCATCATGTTGCGCAAGTACTGGTTCTCGGTGTCCGACCGGCAACAGGAGAAGCGGTTCAAGTCGCGCATGACCGACCCGATGCGTCGCTGGAAGCTGTCCCCCACCGATCTGGAGTCACTCACCAAGTGGGAGGAGTACAGCCGGGCGAAGGACGAAATGTTCGTGCACACCGACCTGCCCGGCAACCGGTGGAACGTGGTCGAGGCCGAAGACAAGAAGCACGCCCGCATCAACATGATCACCCACCTGCTCGAATCAGTGCCCTACACCCACCTCGACATGCCCGAGACCGTCTTCCCGAAGCGTCCGACGGGCACCCGCTACCGCCGCACGTCCCGCACCCTGATGAACGAGGTTCCCGACTACGCGTCGAAGCTGGTCAAGGGTGAGAGCGAGGCCTACGTCGACCCCGAGGACTCCTGACGCGGCGTCCGGCTCACTCCTCAAACAGCGTGGTGTCGCCGGCACCCACGCGTTCGACGACGACCTCCCCGTCCTCGCTGAGGTTCACGACCGTGGTCGGTTGCAGACCTGCGTCGCCCGAGTCGAGCACGGCGTCGACCTGATTGCCGAGCTCGTCGGCGATCGTCCATCCGTCAGACATCGGCTCGTCGTGGCCCGGCAGGATCAGCGTGCTCGACATCAGGGGTTCACCCAGCAGGTCGAGCAGGGCGAGTGCGGTGACGTGGTCGGGAATCCGGACGCCGACCGTTCGCTTCTTCGGGCTCAACATGATGCGGGGCACGTCGCGGGTGCCCTTCAGAATGAAGGTGTACGGACCCGGAGTGCACGCTTTAACCGCCCGGAAGACGTCGTTGTTCATCTGCACGTACTGCCCGAGCTGGGCGAACTCGCTGCAGACGAGCGTGAAGTGGTGCCGATCGTCGAGGTGCCGGATGGCGCGGATGCGCTCCAGACCCTCCTTGTTGCCCAGCGAACAGCCGAGCGCGAACGACGAGTCCGTCGGATAGGCGATCAGCCCTCCGGCGCGCACGATGTCGGCCACCTGGTTCAACGACCGGGGCTGCGGGTTCTGCGGGTGCACGTCGAAGTAGCGGGTCATTGCGGCAGCCTAGCCGCGTCCCGGTGAGCCGACAGGTACGACAGGTACGGCAGAATCGCAGCATGACCATCTTGTCGCTGACCGAGGCTGAACTGCGCCGCCGGACGAGTCTGAAGTGGTGCACCTACGCCCCCGACGTGCTGCCGTTGTGGGTGGCCGAGATGGACACCGCGATGCACCCAGCGGTGCGTGCGGCCCTCGACGAGGCGATGGACGCCGGCGACACCGGCTACCCTCACGGCACCGGCTACGCGGACGCCTTCACCGACCTGGCGACCGACCGGTGGGGGTGGACGCCCGCGTCCGCAGAGGTGAAGGCGGTCGGCGATGTGATGAACGCGATCCTCACCGTGCTGCTGGCAGTCACCGAGAAGGGCGATCGCGTCGTCATCAACCCGCCGATCTACCCGCCGTTCCGCGCGGTCACCGACGGGTACGGGCGTCCGGCTCTGGAGGTCCCGCTCACCGACGACGGGCGCCTCGACCTGGACGGGCTCGAGGCCGCGTTCACCGGCCCGGAGCGTCCGAAGGCCTACCTGTTGTGCTCGCCGCACAACCCGACCGGCACCGTGCACACGGCCGACGAACTGCGGGCCGTCGCCGACCTGTGCCGCCGCCACGACGTGTGGCTGATCGTCGACGAGATCCACAACGTGCTGGTCGACGCCGGCACCCCCTTCGTGCCGCTGCTCAGCCTGCCCGAGGCGTCCCGCGCGGTGATGGCCACGTCGGCGGGCAAGGGCTGGAACCTGGCGGCCTTCAAGGCCGGGCTGCTGGTGCGTGGGGCAGAGGCGTCCGAGGTGTTCGAGAACCTGCCACCTCTCGCGCAGGGTTCGCACGGACAGTTCGGCAAGATCGCCCACACCGCGGCGATGCGGCACGCGCAGGACTGGGTCGACGAGCTGATGACCGAGGTGACCGACAACAAGCGGCTGCTGGCCGAGTTGCTCGCCGAGCACGCACCCGGTGTGCGCTACGACCCGACCCCGGGGACCTACCTGGCGTGGCTCGACTGCAGCGCTCTGGGCCTCACCGACCCCCAAGCCACGTTCGTGCGACGTGGAAAGGTCGCCTTCAACCCGGGCAGCGCCTTCGGTGCGGACTACCGGCAGTTCGTGCGCGTGAACCTGGCCTGCGCACCTGAACTGCTGCAGGACGCCGTCGGGCGCCTGGCGTCGTCCCTCTGACTCAGGACGCCCGCAGCTCAGCGTCCGCCGTGGCGCTGGCGGTGAGCTCGTTGACGCCGACCAGCCCGAGGAACACCGTCGGCGTCCGGACTGTCGTCTCGACCCTGACCACACGTGGCAGCACCGTCACGGTGCCCGCGACCCCGGACGCCGCGAGCGACCGCCGGGCCGCTGCAGCCATGGCCTCGGGGCTGCCCGAGCGGCCCCCTGCTGCGGCCGTCGAACCCGCATCCGACGCCGCCCGCGCCGCCGCCGACGCCGCCTGTTCGGCGCGTCGGTCTGCCGTCGCCCTGGCGCCGCCGTCGACGACGAGCCCCGCCACGCCGAGCAGCGCGACGACGACCACCGCCACCATCGACGAGTAGGACGCCCCCCGCTCGTCGCGGGCGCGCACCGGCTGGCGCACGGCGTCCGTGTTTCCTGATCGACCCATCGTGGTGTCCTCTCCCCCGGCGGTCACTCTGCCAGACGCCCGTGGCGTCGGGAACCGGCGTCCGCCGAAGCTGTGTATAACTTCTGGGCGCGCGCCCTTCACTGAAACGGACGCCGAAGGTGGCGGCCCTGCCACTAGGGTGGTGCTCACCCCGCGTTCCCACGCCTGAGAGGTTGAGAGTTCATGGCCCAGAAAGTTGCCCTCCTGACAGCCGGCGGATTCGCCCCGCGCCTGTCGTCCGCCGTCGGCGGACTGATCCAGCGTTACACCGAGGTCGCACCCGACATCGAGATCATTGCCTACCGTCACGGCTACCAGGGCCTGCTGAAAGGCGACTACTTGACGGTCACGCCCGAGGTCCGCGAGAAGGCCCACCTGTTCCACCTGTTCGGCGGCTCGCCGATCGGCAACTCGCGCGTGAAGCTGACCAACGCCAAAGACCTCGTCAAGCGCGGCCTGGTGCAGGAGGGTGTCGACCCGCTGAAGGTCGCGGCCGACCGCCTCGTGGCCGACGGCGTGTCGATCCTGCACACCATCGGCGGCGACGACACCAACACGACCGCGGCCGACCTGGCGAAGTACCTCGCCGACCACGACTACGGCCTCACCGTCGTCGGTCTGCCCAAGACCATCGACAACGACGTCATCCCGATCCGCCAGTCGCTGGGCGCCGACACGGCCGCCGCGATGGGCGCCCGCTACGCACAGAATGTGCTGGGCGAGCACAACGCCAACAGCCGCATGCTGATCGTTCACGAGGTCATGGGCCGCAACTGTGGCTGGCTGACCGCTGCGACCGCCCGCAAGTACCACGAGTGGATCAAGGAGCAGGAGTGGGTGCCCGCTCTCGGCCTCGACGCCAAGCAGTGGGACGTGCACGCCATCTACGTCCCCGAGGCGGTCATTGACCTGCACGAAGAGGCCGACCGGCTGCGCGCCGTGATGGACGAGGTCGGGTGCGTCAACATCTTCGTGTCCGAGGGTGCCGGTGTTGAGAGCATCGTGGCCGAGATGGAGGCGTCCGGCCAGGAGGTGCCGCGCGACGCGTTCGGCCACATCCGGCTCGACAAGGTGAACCCCGGCGCGTGGTTCGGCGCCCAGTTCGCCGAGATGCTCGGCGCCGAGAAGACCCTGATCCAGAAGTCGGGTTACTACAGCCGCGCCGCCGCCGCCAACCAGTTCGACCTCGACCTGATCAAGTCGATGACCGACCTCGCCGTCGACTCCGCGCTGCGCGGCGAGCCGGGCGTCATCGGCAACGACGAAGAGCGGGGCGACACCCTGCGCGCCAGCGAGCTCGGGCGCAGCAAGGGCGGCAAGCCGTTCGACATCACCCTGCCCTGGTACCTCGAGCTGCTGCAGGAGATCGGCCAGCCCGCTCCTGTCGCCGCTCCCCCCGTCGAGCACTGATCGGTGGGCCGGGCTCACCGCCCGGCCGGCTGAGATGCGTTGGCGCCGGAGACCCGTGCGGGTCGCCGGCGCCTCTGCGTTTGCCCCGGTTCGCTGTCAGCGCCGCCTGATCCAGGCGACAGCGCCGGCGATGAGGGCGCCGAGGCCGAGGCCGGTCGCCGCACCGGTGACGTAGCCGGCCCCCGTGCCGAGCCGGATGGCACGCTCGGCCACCTTCTGGCGCACGACGGGCTCGTGGGCCTCCTGCTGGTCGTGGGCGACCGTGGACGCCCACTGCTTGGTCGCGTACTGGGTGGCGCCGCTCGCGGACGCCGCCGCGCGACCGCCCAGGGCCACACCGGGCGCCGAACCGCCGGCCTCGGCATCGGCCTCGGCATCGGGCGCCTCCGCGTTGGACGCCGTGCCGGCCACGGCGTCTGGCCCATCCTCGGTCGCGATCCATGCGGCGACCATCAGGATCAGCGTGGCGAACAGGTTGAAGTACAGCATCATCACGATGACGGGCCCGAACAGGGCCGCCGCCGCATTCTTGGAGAACACGCCGATCAGCAAGGTGGCGAGGTACTGCAGGGCAACGGTGCCGACCGCGCCCAGCACGGAGCCCAGCAGCCACGGCTTCCTGGCCACTTTCTCGCCGGGCAGCACCTTGTACAGGAACAGGAACAGCAGGAAGTTCGCGATCAGCGACGCGACGACCGGCAGCAGGCTGACCAGCAGGCTGCTGCCGGGAACATCCCGCAGTCCCGACACGTCGAGGAGGAACCCGCCCAGGGACGTGGCCACCGATGAGCTGGCGAACGTCACCAGCACCGCGAGCAGCACCCCGAGCATGATGGCGATGTTGATCAGCACTTCCAGCGGCAACGCCTTCTTCTGCTCGCCGGCAGCGAAATCGTCGCGCACCTGGGCACGGACCGCCGACTTGAGGTTGCCGATCCAGTTCGCGCCGGCCCACAGCGCCGACACGATGCCGATGATGCCGACCGTCTGCCACGAGTTCGCCGCCTGATCGATGAGCCCGGTCACGGTCTTGGTGATGTCGGTGTCCGAGCCGAGCTGGCTGGTCACCAAGTCCTTGATCGCCACCAACAGCTCCGGGTTCACCACCGTGACAACCAGGCCGAGCACGGCGAACCCGGCCATCAGCATCGGCACCATCGACAACACCGAGAAGTAAGTGATCGCCGCAGCGAACTGGCCGCCGAGCCGCTCAGCGAAGCGGGCGACCGCCCTCATCCAGTGGGCGATCCAGCTGATGCCGGTCACCCGGTCGATGAGATCCTTCACGACCACTCCTCCAGTGGGGGACACGAACACACGAAATTGCGGTCACCGCTCGGACCGTCGATGCGGGCGACAGCGGGCCAGTACTTGTCCTGAGCGCCGGTCTGCACTGCGCCCCGCTCGTGGCCCGCAGGGAAGCCGGCCAGGGAGCGCGGGTAGGGGTGCGGCCACTCGTCGCCGGCCACCTCGGCGAGGGTGTGGGGGGCGTTGACCAGCGGGTTGTCGTCGGTGGGCCACTCGCCCTCGTGCAGCCGAGCCGCCTCGTCGGCGATCGACAGCATCGCGTCGACGAACCGGTCGAGCTCGGCGAGAGGCTCCGACTCGGTCGGTTCGATCATCAGTGTTCCGGCGACGGGGAAGCTCATGGTCGGCGCGTGGAACCCGTAATCGACGAGCCGCTTCGCCACGTCGTCGACCGTCACTCCGGTCTGCTTGGTGAGCGGGCGCAGGTCGACGATGCACTCGTGGGCGACCAGACCGTTCTCGCCGGCGTACAGCACCGGGTACCGCTCGGCGAGGCGGTGCTTGAGGTAGTTCGCCGACAGGATCGCCACCTGCGACGACTGCCGCAGCCCTTCACCACCCATCAGGGCGATGTAGCCGAACGTGATGGGCAGGACGCCGGCCGATCCGAACGGGGCTGCCGAGATCGGCCCGTACGACGTCTCGGGGCCAGCCTCGGGCAGGAGGGGATGGTTGGGCAGGTAGGGGGCGAGGTGCTCGCCGACCGCCACCGGCCCGACGCCCGGGCCGCCGCCGCCGTGCGGGATGGCGAACGTCTTGTGCAGGTTCAGGTGGCTGACGTCGCCGCCGAACCGTCCCGGCTTCGCCAACCCCATCAGCGCGTTCATGTTGGCGCCGTCGATGTAGACCTGTCCGCCCGCTGCGTGCACCCGCTCACACAAGGGGGCGATGGTGTCTTCAAACACGCCGTGGGTCGACGGGTAGGTGACCATGATCACCGCCAGCCGGTCGCGGTTGGCGTCGATCTTCGCCTCCAGGTCGGCCATGTCGACCGATCCGTCGGACGCCGACTTCACGACCACCACCGACATGCCCGCCATGGCCGCCGACGCCGCGTTCGTGCCGTGCGCCGACGACGGGATCAGGCAGATATTGCGGGCCTCGTCGCCGTTGGCCAGGTGGTAGGACCGCACCGCCATCAGACCGGCGAACTCGCCCTGGCTGCCAGCGTTGGGCTGCAGGTTGACCCGTGCGTAACCGGTGACCTCCGCAAGCGCCGACTCCAGGCGCGCGATCAACTCGGTGTAGCCCGCGGCGTCCTCGATCGGCACGAACGGGTGCAGGTTCGCGAAGCCCTCATAGCTGATCGCCTCCAGCGCTGCGGCCGGGTTGAGCTTCATCGTGCACGACCCGAGCGGGATCATGCCCCGGTCGAGGGCGAAGTCGCGATCCTGCAGCAGGCGCATGTAGCGGAGCATGTCGGTCTCGCTGCGGTAGCTGTGGAACACCCGCTGAGGTAGGTAACCCTCCGGACGCTCCGGTTGGCCGAAGCCGCCCCACTGCCCCTCGTCGGTCGTCCAGTCGAGGCCGAACGCTTCGACGACGACCTTGAGGTCTTCGAGGCGGGCGTCCTCGCCGACGCTGACGCCGACCGCGTCGGCGTCCACCCGACGCAGGTGGACGCCGCCCGCCCTGGCTGCCTGCACCACGGCGTCGGCACGCCCCGGGACGTCGACGGTGAGGGTGTCGAAGAAGTGCTGGTGCCGCGGTGTGATGCCGCCGGCGACGAGGTTCGCCGCCACCAGCCGTACCTTGCGCACCACCTCGCGGGCGACCTCGCGCAGCCCGTCGGGGCCGTGATGCACGGCGTACATGGACGCGGTGATCGCCAGCAGCACCTGTGCGGTGCAGATGTTCGACGTCGCCTTCTCGCGGCGGATGTGCTGCTCGCGTGTCTGCAGCGCCAGCCGGAAGGCGTCGGTGCCGTGCCGGTCCTTGGAAAGCCCGACGAGGCGTCCGGGCAACTGCCGCTCCATGCCCGCCCGAACCGCGATGTAGCCGGCGTGCGGTCCGCCGTAGAACAGCGGAACGCCGAAGCGCTGCGACGACCCGACGGCGATGTCGGCGCCCCACTCCCCCGGCGGGGTGAGCAGGGTCAGCGCCAGCAGGTCGGCCGCCGCGATGACCAGCGCGTTGTTGTCGTGGGCGCGCTGGGCGATAAGGGTCAGATCGTCAAGGCTGCGCAGGTCACCGTCGGCGCCGGGGCTCTGCACGACCACGGCGAACGCGTCGTGACGCTGCAGCCCGTCGACCAGGTCGTCGGTGACGACGACCTCGATGTCCTGGGCCAACGCCCGCGTCTGCAGCACGCCCAGCGACTGCGGCAGGATCGCGACGTCGACCAGCACCACCGACCCCTTGCGGGTCTGCCTGCGCGCCAGGGCCACCGCCTCGGCGACCGCCGTGCCCTCGTCGAGCAGGCTCGACCCGGTCATGGGGAGCGCGGTCAGTTCGGCGATCAGCGTCTGGAAGTTGAGCAGCGCCTCCAGGCGCCCCTGGCTGATCTCGGGCTGGTAGGGCGTGTAGGCGGTGTACCAGGCGGGGTTCTCGAGCACGCGGCGACGCACGACAGGCGGGGTGATGGTGCCGTAGTAGCCCAACCCGATCATGGCGCGCCCCGGGTTGTTCGCGGACGCCAGCCGCAGCATCTCCTGTTGCACCTCGGCCTCGCTGACACCGGCGTCCATCACGAGGGGGGCGTCCAGCCTGATGCTGTCGGGCACGGCGGCCGCGGTCAGGTCGTCGAGAGAGTCGTAGCCGAGAACCTGCAACATGGACCGCTGGTCGGCGCTGGACGGCCCGATATGGCGTTCGGTGAAGTTCATCGTCGGACTCCCTGCGGGGACGGTCACGCAGCGACCTTCGCGGCTGCCGGTCCCGGCGACGTTCAATCTACAAGGGATTTCCGACAAGCCCGCCACTTCCTGCGGCGCGCCACGTGGTGGCTGATTCTGGACGCCGCCGCAACTAGCTCGCGCTGCGTGCGCGGCGGCGGGCGCTGAGTTCGTCGGTCGCCTGCGGGGTCTGCTCCTCGACCCGTTCGGTGGGCAGCTGACGCAACTCGCCCTCGAGGTCGTGCCAGACGCGGCCCAGGGCGATGGCGAAGATGGCCTGACCGCCGTGGACGAGGTCGATGATCTCTTCGTTCGACACGCACTCGTACACCGACACGCCGTCGCTCATCAGCGTGACCCGGGTGAGGTCGTGCTGGCCGCGGGCGCGCAGGTGGTCGAGCGCGATGCGGATCTGCTGCAGCGAGATGCCGGCGTCGAGAAGGCCCTTGACGACCTTGAGCAGCAGGATGTCGCGGAAGCTGTAGAGGCGCGCTGTGCCCGAACCCCCGGCCGGTCGGACGCTCGGCACCACGAGTCCGGTGCGGGCCCAGTAGTCGAGCTGACGGTAGGTGATGCCGGCCGCGTTGTGGGCGACGGGCCCCCGGAATCCGACGTCATCGGGCAATGGGGTGAACTCACCGTCGAAGAGCGTGTCCTGGACGGCAGCGGGAACCGTCTGATGGGCGCGCTGTTCGTTCATGGGTGCCTCGCTTCGCATGGAGTCTTGGTGCCCTCATGACGGTAGTCCGGGCCCTCGTGAACGGTCAACGACACGCCGCGCCCGGATGCCGCCGGCCACAACCCTGAATCGACGCTTCAGGGTTGGCCGGCCACGTCACGGCGACTTGTCGAAGTCGTCGGGGGTGACGTTGTCGAGGAACTCCAGAAACTCCTCCACGTCGGTGTCGCCGAGCTCGTGAGTGTCGCCCACCACCTCCAGCGATGCGCCGGCGCACCGTGCCATGACATCGTCGTCGACGTGAATCGGGGCTCCGACCCGCAGGGCGATGGCGACACCGTCGGAAACCCGGCAGGTGACCTTGGTGCCGTTCAGTTGGAGCTGTGCGTCAAAGACACCGTCGGCCTCGCCGACGATGTCGACCCGCTCGACCAGCAGGTCGAACGCCGACAACAGGTCGACCAGAAGGTCGTGGGTCGCGGGGTGATCGGGGTCCTCGACCTCCATCGCGGCCAGCACAGTGGTGGCCGCGGTCGCCGTCACCCAGACGGCGAGGGTTCGGGGTCCGTGCTCCTCGCGCAGGAAGATGATCGGGTCGCCGGTCTCGACGAAGACCCGCATGTCGTGGAACAGGACCTGGACCATGTCAGGCTCACGTGAGGGTCGAACGCAGCATGGCTGCGTGGGCGTGCAGCACGAGCTGCATGACTTCTTGGGCCGACTGGCGGGTCGACTGCCCCCGGCGCGACGTGACCGTGACGGCCTGCTCGATGAGGCCGACCTCCCGCTCGGCGGCGTACTTGATGGACCGGAGATGACGGGCGTCCATGCCGTACACCGACAGCTTGCGGGCCACGACGGCGACGGTCAGGGCGTCCCGCCCGTAGTAGACGGTCCCCCGGCGAGGCACGACGAGCGACTGTCGCTCCAGTTCGGTCAGAGCGGCGTCTGTCAGACCGCTCATGCGCAGGAGCTCTTTGCGGGTGATGCGAATCGGGTGCTTCGGCGCGCGGGTGCCCGGCACGGGCAACGGCGGCGGATCGGCGTGCTCCTGCTCGGCCTCGCCGTCGGGGCGGATGGCCTCGAACGCCGGCGGCTCCTCGCCGCGGTCCAGCGCGTCGAGATGCTCCTTGATGACACGCAACGGCAGGTAGTGCTGCTTCTGGGCCGTCAGGATGTAGCGCAGCCGGGTGATGTCCTCGTCGGAGTAGCGGCGGTAGCCCGAGGGTGCCCGCTCGGGTGTGAGCAGCCCCTCACTCTCAAGAAAGCGGATCTTCGAGATGGAGACGTCGGAAAAGTCGCCCACCAGCACCTTCAGCACCTGACCGATGCTGCGCCGGTCGCCTGCCATCAGGCGCTTCCGGACGCGTCCACCCGGTAGACGAGGCGGAACTTGCCGATCTGGACCTCGTCGTCCGACCGCAACGCGACCTCACCGTCGATGAGTGCACGGTTCACGTACGTGCCGTTGAGGCTTTTCATGTCGCTCAGCCACACGTGCCCGCCGCGGAGCGTCAGCTTCGCGTGGTTGCGCGACACCGTCACGTCGTCGAGGAAGATGTCGGACTGCGGGCTGCGGCCCGCGGTCACCACGTCGCGGTCGATGACGAACAGCGTGCCCTGGTTCGGCCCCCGCACCACGACGAGGACGCCCACACCCTCGGGCACGTCGTCCAAACCCTCGATCTGGTCGGTCGAAAACGTGTCGGTCGGGTCGTCGGCCATGACCGCAGGGATGACCTTCGTCGTGTCACCGGCCTGGTGGCGCAGCGAGGCGCCGCAGTTGGAACAGAAGTTCCCTGCATCGGGAAGCGCCTGCCCACACTCGGGACACGTCAGCATGGCCTTCACCTTTCCGTCGAACTGAGCCTGCAGTTTAGGTCAACGACCGGCGTCAAGCACCCACTCGCCCACCGGCCGGATCACTCACTCTTCGGTGAGCTCGCTGTAGCCGTCGGCGTCCAGCAGGTCGTCGAGCTCCTCGGAGTTGGAGGTTTCCAACTCGAACAGCCACCCGTCTCCGTAGGGGTCGGTGTTGATGCCTTCAGGGGCGTCGGCGAGGGTCTCGTTGATGGCGACGACGACGCCGGACAGCGGCGCGTACACCTCGGAGACGCTCTTGGTCGACTCGACCTCGGCGCACGAGTCGTCGAGGGCAACTTCTTCACCCACCTGGGGCAGCGAGACGTAGACGACGTCGCCCAACGCGTCCGCCGCGTACTGGGTGATGCCGACGCGCACGGTCGCACCGTTGCCGACGCGGACCCACTCGTGCTTGTCGGTGTAATGCAGGTCTTCGGGGATCACGGGTTCTCCTCGGTTCTTTCGCGGCTGTCCGACACGGACACAGCCAGCAGCCTAGTGGGTCGCGGCGGTCCCGTCGCCACAGTCAGGCCGGACGGGCGAAACGAGGCGCGCGGGGCGTCACCACCGCGTCGATGCGCACCTGGTCGACGCTGGTCAGCTCCACACGCCCGCCCACCTGCGAACCCTCGACGGTGCTGATCAGTCCCCCGCGGAATCGAGACGCCTCCGCGAGCGTCTGCGGATCGCCGATCACATCGAGCACGATCGGCTGCTGCACGGCCTGGTTGTCGACGACCAGTCCGCCGGCGCCGGAGGACACCCACGAGCTGGCGACGAGCCGGATGCGGTCGTTCACCTCCATCACCTCCGCCCCGGCGTCGCGCAACTCTTCGATGCAGTTGAGCAGGATCTCGGGGGTCACCTTGCGCTGCGGGTCGTGGATGACGATGCGGACGCCGGGTCCGGTCGCCGCGACCGTGCCGCCCAGCACCTCCAGCGTGTCGAGCCTCTTCTGCGCTGCCTCGCGCGCCACCTGGTCGGCGTCCGCGCCTGTCTGCAACTGCCGGCGGGTCTCTTCGAGCTGTCCGATCTCAGCGTCCAGCGACCGGCTCTGGGCAGTCAGGTCGTCGAGCATCGCCACCAACTCGTCGCGGCGCAGGGAGCGCAGACCGTCGTCACCGGCCTGGGACTGCAACTGCATCGTCACCCCCAGACCGCACACGAACAGCACGGCGGCGAGGATCCCCTGGGTTCGCGTCGGCTTGACCAGAGCGGCGAGGAACGCTCGGCCGCGTTGGCGCGCCGCCCGCACGGCGCGCCGGCGCTCGTGCGCGGCCGCCGGCTGCGCTGCCAGGTCGGACGCCGCCTCCGGGCCCGCGGCGGCGTCCAGGTCGCCGGGCGCGTCGGGAACGGGCGCGTCCTGCGGGCCGTCGGCGGGGAGGTCAGGCATGGAAGAGCCCCCGTCGGATGGCGGCCGCGTTGGTGAAGATGCGGATGCCCAAGACGACGACCACGGCGGTCGACAGCTGCGAGCCCACCCCGATGACGTCGCCGACCCACACGATCAGGGCTGCAATCAGCACGTTCGAGGCGAACGACACCACGAACACCTTGTCGGTGAACGTGCCCTCCAGGTAGGCGCGGAAACCACCGAAGAGGGCGTCCAGCGCCGCCACGATCGCGATCGGCAGGTACGGCTGGAGCTGCGGCGGCAGCGTCGGCTGCATGAAGATGCCGATCACAACCCCGAGGACGAGCGCCAGCAGTGCATACATGGGGGCGACCCTATCGATTCGGCGAGGCGGCGAGGATGCCGAGCCCCGGATCAGCGGCCAGGTGCAGTGATGCCACACCCTCGATGTCGTAGCGCATGCCGTAGTCCTTCTGGATCTGCTGCCACCAGGCTCCGGCACTCGACCGGCGGAAGCGGGACTCCATCTCGCGGCCGTCGCCGATCGCCTCGATGCGGTAGGGACGGGTCAGCGATCGGTAGTCGACGGTGATGGCCGAGCCGGCGCCCCGGATCGACGTCCGCGACGACAACCGGTGGTTGTTGACCGCGATCGCCTCAGCACCGGAGGCCCACAGGGCGTTCACCGCGATGCGCAGGTCGGCGTCCACCACCCGGCTGCCGAGCTTGTCCGGGTCGGGTCCGTCGTCGACGGTGATGCGCAGCCCTCCCCCCTGCACCGGCACCGCGCCGCTCTGGGTGGCGAGTTGTGTCATCTTCTGCTCAGTGGAGGCATCGATGCCGCCCGCGCGGCGCTCCAGTTCGGCGATCTGCCGGGTCAGGTCGGCAGCCCGGGTGCGTGAGGAGTCGAGGCGTTCCTCCTCGGCATGGATACGGGCCAGCAGGTCCTCGCGTTCGGACGCCGCGACCGGCGCCGTGCGGAACGTCTCGGCCGCCCCCATGCCGACCAGTAGGCCGAGGCAGAGCAACCCGGCGACTCCGATGCGTGGCCTGCGTCGGCGTCCTGAGGGACGCCGCGTGTACTGCGGATCGACGGCGGTGGATCGGATCTCGTTGAGCAGGTCCATCGAGGCGTCCGGACGCCGCCCCGTCGCCTCGGCGCTCGCTCGGCCGCGCATCAGCGCGTCACGTTCGGGAATCGCCGCAGCACGTCGGCGGTCTGTCGGATGTAGAGCAGTCCCGCCCACCAGTACAGCGCTGTCCCCCAGATGACGCTGGCCCAGCCGAACACGCGCGCGATCGTGGGCCCGACGCCATCGCCGTTGCCCAGCAGCACGAGCGGGAAGGCGTACAGCAGCGCGAACGTGGCCGCCTTGCCCAGGAAATGCACCGGGAGCGTCGTGAAGCCGCGCGTCTTCAGGAAGGGCACGAGACAGCCGAGCATCACGTCGCGGGCGATCAGCAGCCCGACCAGCCACCACGGCACGATGCCACGGATCGCGAGACCGATCAGAATCGACAGGATGTAGAGCCGGTCCGCCATCGGGTCGAGCAGCTGCCCGACACGCGAGCGCTGCCGCCAGGTCCGCGCCAGGTAGCCGTCGAGCCAGTCGGTGAAGCCGGCCACCGCCAGCACAGCGACGGCGATCAGGTCATGCCGGCCGTCGACCACGAGCCAGAAGAAGATCGGCACTCCGACCAGGCGCAGGGCGCTCAGCGCATTGGGCAGGGTCACCACCGCGTCGGTGTCGTACTCCTCGCCTTCCACGACCCCGAGCCTAGGCGATGTCATTCCAGGCGTCCGCCAGGGCCGTACGCGCGTCCGCCAGCAGCTGCGGAAGCGCCCGCGTTCGCGCCACGATCGGAAGGAAGTTCGAGTCGCCCATCCAGCGCGGGACCACGTGTTGGTGCAGGTGGGCGGCGATGCCGGCCCCGGCCACCTCGCCCTGGTTCATGCCGATGTTGAACCCTTGCGGCGATGCGACATGCTGCAGCACCCGCATCGCGTGTTGGGTGAGTTCGGCGAACTCCGCCGTCTCCTGCGGAGTCAGGTCGGTGTACAGCGAGACGTGCCGGTACGGGCACACCATCAGGTGCCCGGAGTTGTAGGGGTACAGGTTCAACACGACGAAGCAGAGGCGTCCGCGCGCGACGACGAGGCCATCGGCGTCCAGGCCTTCGGGCGCCCGGCAGAACGGGCACTGCCCGGCCGTGTCGTCCGACGGCTTGTTCTCGCCACCGATGTAGGCCCAGCGGTGCGGCGTCCACAGACGCTGGAACGCGTCCGGGACGCCGGCGTACTGCTCGGCCTCCCGGACCGGCTCGGGCGCGCGGTCGGGCATCAGCCCGGGTAGCGTTCGGCGTCGAGATCGGCGCCGAGTTCGGCGTTGATCTCGTCGCGGGACTGCACCGCGGTGGGGCTGTCGTTGCGGTGCGACGCGATCCACTCGACGATCGTGGACACCGCCTCATCGACCGGCACCGTGTTGCGCTGGCTGCCGTCGCGGAACCGGAACGACACCGCGTCCGCTTCGGCGTCCTCTCCGCCGGCGATGAGAACGAACGGCACCTTCTCCTTGGCGGCGTTGCGGATCTTCTTGCCGAACCGGTCGTCGGAGTCGTCGACCGTGATCCGGACGCCGTGCTCACGCAGCCGGGCGGCCACCGCGTCCAGGTGCGCAGTGAACGCATCGGCGACCGGGACCGCGATCACCTGCACCGGCGACAGCCAGGCCGGGAACGCCCCGGCGTAGTGCTCGATCAGCACGCCCATGAACCGCTCGAGCGAGCCGAACTTGGCCGAGTGGATCATCACCGGCTGCTGACGGCTGCCGTCAGACGCCGTGTACTCGAGCTGGAACCGCTCGGGCTGGTTGAAGTCGTACTGGATGGTCGACATCTGCCAGGTGCGCCCGATCGCGTCCTTGGCCTGGATCGAGATCTTCGGCCCGTAGTAGGCGGCGCCGCCCGGGTCGGGCACGACCGTCAGGCCTGACTCGTCAGCGATCTGCTGCAGAATGGCGGTCGCCTCCTCCCACTGCTCGTCGGACCCGATGAACTTGTCGGCCTTCTTGCCGTCCTCGTCGCGGGTCGACACCTCCAGCGCCACGTCGGTGATGCCGAAGTCGTGCAGCAGCGACAGCACGAACGTGAGCAGGTGGCGCACCTCGTCGGGTGCCTGCTCCTTGGTGCAATAGCTGTGCGAGTCGTCCTGCGTGATCGAGCGCACCCGGGTGAGGCCCTGCACGACGCCCGACTTCTCGTCGCGGTAGACGGTGCCGAACTCGAACAGCCGCAGCGGCAGTTCGCGGTAGCTGCGGCCGCGCGAGCTGAAGATCAGGTTGTGCATCGGGCAGTTCATCGCCTTGAGCCGGTAGGCCTGCCCGCCCTTGACCACGTTGCCCTGCTCGTCACGCTCGGCGTCCTCCAGCAGCGGGGGGAACATGCCGTCGCCGTAGTAGGGCAGGTGGCCGGACCGGTAGAACAGCTCCTCCTTGGCGATGTGGGGGGTGCCGACATAGTCGAAACCCTCCTCGATGTGCCGGGCGCGGACGTAGTCCTCCATCTCGCGCTTGATGACGCCGCCGCGCGGGTGGAACAGAGGCAGGCCGGAGCCGACGATGTCGTGGAAGCTGAACAGGTCGAGCTCGGTGCCGAGCTTGCGGTGGTCGCGCTTGGCGGCCTCCTCCAGCCGGGTCTTGTAGGCCTGCAGGTCTTCCTTGGACGCCCACGCGGTGCCGTACAGACGCTGCAGTTGGGCGTTGCGCTGATCGCCGCGCCAGTAGGCGGCCGACGTGCGGGTGAGCGCCCACCCGTTGCCCAGGTAGCCGGTGTGTGGCACGTGCGGGCCCCGGCACAGGTCCTGCCAGGCGACGCTGTCGTTGCGCCGGGTGTTGGCGTAGATGGTCAGCTCGCCGGCTCCCACCTCGACGCTGGCGCCCTCGGCGTCCGCGGTGTTGCCCTTCAGACCGATCAGTTCGAGCTTGAAAGGCTCGGACGCCAACTCCGCGCGCGCCTCGTCGTCGGAGACGACACGGCGCACGAAGCGCTGCCGCTCCTTCACGATGCGAGCCATGTCCTTCTCGAGGACCGCCAGGTCCTCGGGGGTCAGAGGCTCGGTCAGGAAGTCGTAGTAGAAGCCGTCGGTGACGGGCGGCCCGATGCCCAGCTTGGCGTCGGCCCGGAGGTTCTGCACGGCCTGGGCGGCCACGTGGGCCGCGGAGTGCCGCAGGATGTAGAGGCCGTCGGGCTCATCGATGCGCACCGGCTCGACGACATCGCCGTCGACAAGTTCGCGCGCCAGGTCGCGCAGTTCGCCGCCGACACGCATGGCCACCACGGTTCGGTCGGCGCCGAACAGGTCCAGGCCGGTCGTCGCCGTCTCGATGTCCCTCGACTCGCGCGCGTCGGGCAACACCAGGGTGATCGAGGCAGACAACGGACTTCCTTTCGTAGCCTTCGGACACCAGCATTCTGCCGCATGCGCGAGGTGGCGGACGCATCGGTCCCCGATCGGGAGTTCACAGAAGCTCACCTGTTCCCACATCCGAGCTACTGTCGTCGTGCCCGATCATCTCGACACCGGTGTCGAGGAGCGGGAATTGCTTCCCCCTCGGGTTCGCACATGCCAACCTTTGAGCTCTCTGCCCAACGACGTCAGGAGGCCCCCAGATGACCGCCACACCCACCGGGTTCGACCTCCGCCTCGAGCGCTGGTCGCCCGACCTGCTGGCCGCGCTCCGCCCCGCCTATGGCGACCGGTCGGACGCCGTGCTCACCCGCGTCGTCGACGTGCTGCGGGACGCGTGGCAGGCCCGACCCGCGGACCTGAAGCTGCTCGACGAGCGACGGTTGCTGCGCCCGGACTGGCTGCAGAGTCCGTCGATGATGGGCTACGTCACCTACACCGACCGTTTCGCCGGCACGATCAACCAGATGGCGGGCCACCTCGACCACCTCAGCGACCTGGGCGTCACCTATCTGCACCTGATGCCGCTGCTCAAGCCCCGGGACGGCGAGAACGATGGCGGGTACGCCGTTGCCGACTACCGGGCGGTACGCGAAGACCTCGGCACAATGGACGACCTGGCCGCGCTGGCCGCCGAACTGCGCGGACGCGGCATCTCGCTGGTGCTCGATCTCGTGCTCAATCACGTCGCCAAGGAGCACGAGTGGGCGCAACGGGCCCGCGCCGGCGAGCAGAAGTATCGTGACTACTTCTTCGTCTTCGACGATCGCACGATGCCGGACGCGTATGAGCGGACGCTGCCCGAGATCTTCCCCGACTTCGCGCCCGGCAATTTCACCTGGGACGACGACCTCAACGGTTGGGTGTGGACGACGTTCAACTCCTACCAGTGGGATGTCAACTGGGCGAACCCCGACGTCTTCGTCGAGTTCCTGGACGTGATCTGCAACCTCGCGAACCAGGGTGTCGAGGTGATCAGGCTCGACGCCATCGCGTTCATCTGGAAGCGGCTCGGCACCGCCTGCCAGAACCAGCCCGAGGTGCACGCCCTGACCGAGGCGTTGCGCACCGCGCTGCGCATCGTGGCACCGGCGTCCGCCTTCAAGGCCGAAGCCATCGTGGGCCCCCAGGATCTGCTGCCGTACCTCGGTGCCGGACGCCACCACGGCAAGCTGTCGGACATGGCCTACCACAACTCGTTGATGGTGCAGCTGTGGAGCATGGTTGCCAGCCGGCACACGCGCCTCACCGAGGTGGCGCTGGGCGCGTTCGACGAGAAGCCGACCACGGCCACCTGGGGCACGTACGTGCGCTGCCACGACGACATCGGGTGGGCGATCAGCGACACGGACGCTCAGCACGCCTGGATCGACGGCCACGGCCACCGCACGTTCCTCAGCGACTT
>RRZT011324553.1_pt1 | contig 21191 bp, 19 predicted proteins | sample 2165551 | NCBI WGS metagenome assembly RRZT01 (sample SAMN10456910, study PRJNA506462) | wastewater metagenome | biome: wastewater; feature: sludge; material: wastewater sludge; isolation source: wastewater sludge with Escherichia coli K12::gfp cells carrying plasmid... | place: USA: Moscow, Idaho... | reverse complement strand
TTTCAACAATGAGAAAAAACGACATAAATATTTGGGAATCTATCAACAGTATATTTTTAGGAACTCCAATTATGCCATAAAATTAAGAAGATAAAGTTAAAAATTATCTTCTATTTTTTTAATGCCTGAGCAGTTACAAAAATTTAATGTAATATATCCATTTACCTGTTAAAAAATAGTTATTTCCATCCTGAAATATAAATTTAAAAAGAAGAGGCTGACCCTAAAGGTCTGCCTCTTTTGGAATAAAAAATAAGCACAAGCCAACTTTTTATTTATATGCATTTATTTTGTATAGATAATAATATGCAATAGGAACGAATATTCCACCGGAAAGTATATTTCCAATAGAAACAAAAATTAGGTTGTTTAGTATTGCAGGAATAGTTAAAGCATGAGGGTCTAATAACTTAGCCATACTTAAGATAAACATATTTGCCACACTATGTTGATAACCAGATAGAGCAAAAAGCATTATAGGAAACCAAGCAGCCCATAATTTAGATATAAGATCTCTTCCAGCAAAAGTCATCCATACACCAAGAGCAACAAGGACATTACAGAAGAAACCACTAATAATTGCTTCAGTTGGAGTAAGTTCCAATTTGTGTTTAGCTATATCTATTGTAAGAGCTACTAATTCTTTTGAATGAAAAATTTCGCTTTTTAGTAAAAGAAAAGCAGTTAGGATAGAACCAACAAAGTTTCCACTCCATACTATAATCCAGTTCAATATTACTTTGCCTATACCTATTTGTTTGTCTAAGAAAGCAATAGAAACTAAGTTATTCCCTGTGAAAAGAGAACCACCAACAAACAAAACCAACATTATCCCTACAGGGAATATACAAGCTCCAACAAATTTACCTAAACCTTTATCAACACCCATTAAAACTTGAGTTGCTGTTAAGTAACCTACATAGGCAAGAGCAACAAACATTCCAGCCAAAATTCCTAACAAAAATATATTGATTCCTTTATTTTTTGCTTTTTTAACAGCCATTTTAATAATTTCATCAATAATTTCTACAGGAGCTAAATACATTTTTTCCATAATTCCTCCAAAATTTATTAAATTGATAAACATTAATGCATAGGTAATTAATTTTATCATATATTATATATAACGTCAACTATAAGTTAATTATTTTCCCTATACTTAACACCAGTACTTAAACTTGCGAAAATATTAATAGTATAGTATAATGAATAAAATTGGTATAGTATCAATAAAATTAATAGTTTGTATACAAAACATAGGAGGACACATGGAGTTAAATATAGTAAAAAGTATAGAAAAGAACTACGATAGTATCTTGGTTTTTTTGTATGAGGGTGAAAAGGAAATTGGATTTTTTCAAAAAAATTTAGAAAAAGTAAATAGCTTTTTAGAAAGTAAAAAATTTAAAGGGAAAAATGCCGAAAAACTAACTTTAACTATTGAAGAAGATAGTAAATTTATAGATATAAGTTTTATAGGTTTGGGAGAAAGAGAAAAGGCTGATAATTTTGAAATGAGAAGAACTGTCTATGGAGCATTACAAGGATTGAAGTCTAAAGAGCTTTTGATAGTTTCTGAAAATAATCACGATTCTTATGCTTTTGTAGAAACTATTATCTTGTCTGATTACAAGTTTGATAAGTATAAATCTAAAGATAAAGAGGCAGAAGAAAAATCAGAAAAAAATATAGATGTATTAATTAATTTATCTGAAGAAAAACTGGTAGAGGCAAAAATACTAGGAGATTCAATTAAATTAACTAGAGATTTAGTAAATGAGCCTTCAAATGTAATTTATCCTGAAACTCTTGCTTTAGAAGCGAAAAAGTGCGGAGAAGAGTTTGGTTTTGAAGTTGAAATTTTTGACGAAGATAAAATAAAAGAACTTGGAATGGAGGCTTTTCTTGCAGTTGCTAGAGCGGCTCACGATAGACCCAAATTTATTGTAATGAGATACTTTGGTGGAGCTAAGAATGATGAAGTTATTGGTTTAGTAGGAAAGGGGCTTACTTATGATACAGGTGGCTTATCTTTAAAACCTAGCAACTCAATGGATACAATGAAGTCAGACATGGGTGGGGCAGCAACAGTTATTGGAGCTATGGCAGCTATTGCTAGACAAAAGCTTAATAAAAATGTGATTTCGGTAATTGCAGCTTGCGAAAATTCCATAGGTGGAAATGCTTACAGACCAGGGGATATTATAGGTTCTATGGCTGGTAAAAAAATCGAAATACTAAACACTGATGCAGAAGGTAGATTAACTCTTATTGATGCAGTTCATTACATAATAAATAACGAAAAAGTAAATAATGTAATAGATATAGCAACTCTTACAGGAGCTGCTTTGGTTGCACTTGGGACAACAACTACAGCAGCTTTATCGAACAATGATGAACTCTACCAAAAAATGGATAAAGCTGCAAAAGATAGTGATGAAAGATTATGGAGATTACCAAATTATCCTGAATATGGAAAATTAATTGAGTCAAAAATTGCAGATTATAAAAACATAGGAGGTAGATGGGCTGGAACTATTACTGCTGGGATGTTTATAGAAAAATTTGTAGGAGAAACTCCTTGGATACATCTTGATATTGCAGGGACTTCATGGGCTGATGCACCATATGACTATTATACCCTTGGTGGAACTGGTCAAATGGTTAGAACTTTATATAATTTTGTTAAAAAATATTAATAAATATATGATTATTTGAGAAAGATTATTGTTTCAATTTGTTCAATTAAAAGGAATGGCCCCTACAAATTCACATGTTTTGTAGGGGCCATTCTTATTGGGCTCAAAGTTGATAAAATTAAAAAAGGTTTTTCAAATAAGAGCAACGAAGAAGTTCTGTTATTTTATATATTTGAAAAGGTTATAAATTTTTAGTTCTTAGTTATAGTTTATATTTTATTCTGTTAAACTCCTTAAATTCTGTATCTAATTCTTTAATGAACTCTTTTCCATTTTCAGCATTATCTATAAATTCTCTCATTGCTTCAGTATCTGCAAAGTATTCTATAATATATCCCCACTGTGGAAAATAATTTAGAGTAATTTTACTTCTACCATTATTCCATTCATAATTGTCAGAAATTCCATAACTTTTATAGTTCTCTCCATATTTCCATACTAAATATTGTTTGGCTCTTTCAAAACTTTTTAAATCATCAACAGAATTAATAATAGCTTCTGTTTTATTAACAATTTTATTAGGGTTTAAAAATTTAAACTCTTTAGTATAAGTTCCCTTTATTAACTTATTTTGTAAAAAATTATAAGTTACTAAAAACTCTCCAAGACTTTCTAGTACATCATCAAAAGAATATTCATCAATTTTATAATTATATTTATATTCTCCTTTAAAAGTTTTGTAATTTTTAGATTTTAAGTTTTCTTTATATAGAATAAGTTTAACTTTTTCCTTTTCAAGAATTTGCTCACTTGTAGAACCCCAAAAGTTTTCTCTAAAATCCATAGAAAAAATATTTATTGATATAATAATGAATAATAAGTATCTCATAAAGTCACCTCTTTTTTATTTAATAATATTGTACCAGATTTTTTCTGATTTTTCAAAAAACTTTCTGTAAATTTGCATTTTTTTGATTTTTTTGATAAACTAATAAGGCTAGTTAGCAGTTTGCAATTAGTAGTTAGTAATTAGTAATGGAAAAAACAATCAAAAATTAATAGTTAAGAGTGACTAGTTTTGGTAGGGGCAAAATATATTTTTGTCCAAGAATTTTTTAGGACATAAAAATTAGGCTTGCCACTGTCAATGGCTCTACTACAACTATCAATTTTACATTCTCAATTTTCAATTATAATTCAGGAGGTTTAAATGGCTTGGACAGAGGAACAAAAAGCTGTAATTAAATGTATAGATCCACTAATTGTAGTTAATGCCTGTGCAGGCTCTGGTAAAACAGCAACACTTTTAGGAATAATGAAGGCTAATCCTAAAAGAAAGATACTGTATATTGTCTTTAATAGTTCTATGAAAGAAGAAGCAGAAGAAAAGATAAAAAAATACAAATTTTATCATGTTGATATAAAAACATCTCACGGCTTAGCGTATAAACATTTTGGTAGGATGAACGAAGTTGGAAACGTAAGTTATCTAAATGTTGCAGATGCTTTTTCTTGGGGAGATAGCTCACACAGAAGAGGTTATCTTAGAATTTTATACTCTTATTATAAGAAATATTTACAATCGGCCTATGAATCTATAAGAGAATTTTCTTTAGAATTAAAAGACGAAATGTTGCATAAGTTGAAGACTTATATAAAAAATGCGTCATTAGACGAAGCTATAAGTAATTTGGAAAAAATCTGGACTTTTATGGAAAATGGTAAAATAAAAATGACCCATGATTATTACTTAAAGTATTTCGCCCTAAGCAATAAAATTGAAAGCTCATATGATATAGTTCTTTTAGATGAAGCACAAGATACAAATGAAATTATGTTAAAAATAATGGAAAATAAATTTCCAAAAGCAAGAAAAATAATTGTAGGAGATCATAATCAAGCGATTTATGCTTGGAGAGGGGCTATAAATGCTATGGAATTTTTCTCTAAACTTCCTAATTCTACAAAATTATCCTTAACGAATTCTTTTAGAGTGGGAAAGGATACAGCATCTTTAGCAAATTTTGTTATAAATTCAAAAAAAGACACACTTTCTAATATGAAAGGTTTAAATGATAAACAAGAACTTATTGACGAAATTGATAAACTTAAAACTTTTACCTACCTTGCCAGAACAAATGCTACTCTGTTTGAATATGCAGTAAATAATATGAATAAAAAAATGTATTTCAATAATAAAGTAAGTTTTAAAATATTAGAAGAAGTTTATGAGTTATATAAAGGAAATTATAAAGCTCTTGAAGACCCAAGACTGAAGCAATTTAGTAATTTTGATTCGTTAAAATTCCATGTTGAAGAAGATGGGGTAGAAGAGGCTGAAATAAAAATTGCAGTAAATGTGGTTGATAAATATAGAGATGATACTAAAAGGCATTTGAAAGAGCTTGAAAAGAATCTAGCTAGTAAGGAAACTTGTGATGTCATATTAAGCACAGTTCATGCGTCAAAAGGTTTAGAGTATGACAAAGTTATTTTGGCAGATGATTTTGTAGATGTTGAAAAAATAGGAGAAAAGCTTTGTTTTTTAGAAAATAAAATCCTTGAATTTTCTCAAGATAGTGAGAAATTGTTGAAGTTTAAGGAGAAATATGAAAATTTATATACTTGGTTCAAAGAAGAATGTAATATTCTATATGTTGCAGTAACAAGAGCATATGGCCAATTAGAACTTAATAAAGCTTTAAACAAAATATATAAAATCTAGGAGAAATCCTAGATTTTTAATTTGAAAAAAAATTGCCAAGATGGAAAATTACAGGGCTTTATCTCACACATGATAAAAAATGAATTTATTTATCTAGTTATTGCTGGTTAGATACAAAAAAAAGGAAATAGCAATTTAGTATTGAATAGATGTATGGCAATATAAAAGGAAGGCCTAATGCCTTCCTTTCACACAAAACAAAAGGGGCTGGTTTTGTTAGAACATGCAAGCATATCTATTCTTGCTTCTTAAATAGATTATATTACTTAAAAATATGAAAAACAATAGCTATGACTTTCTATTTTTATATCTTTTTCAAAAAAAAGATATATATAGTTAATGATAGAAAAATTGAATATTTATCATTAAGAAACTAAATGATTAAGAATTTTTTTAAATTTTTTCTATAAAAAACCAATAACTGTCCTTTTTATTAGTGTAAAAGTAGCATAAGTAATCAATAAATGAACAATATAGTTTGTATATAATAAAAAGATATACTATATATTTGAAGTAAGCGGAAAAATAGTGTTTAATATCTTTAATAATAAAAAATTGGGAGGCGAAAGTTATGGCAAAAAGCATTGACTACAAAATAACTGGTCTAGAAGAAATGTATGGAGAATATTGCTTTAGTGATTTAAAACTAAAAGCAAGTGTTCCAAAAACTATTTACAAAGAATTCAAAAGAGTTCAAGCAGGGGAAATTGATTTAACATTAAATGTTGCAGAAGTTATTGCAAACGCAATCAAAGATTGGGCTATTGCTAATGGAGCAACTCATTATACTCACTGGTTCCAACCATTAACTGGAACAACAGCTGAAAAACATGATTCATTCATAAACCCAACACAAGATGGTGGAGTTTTAATAGAATTTTCTGGTAAAGAATTAATTAAAGGTGAACCAGATGCATCTTCTTTCCCAAATGGAGGATTAAGAGATACATACGAAGCTAGAGGATATACAGCTTGGGATACTACATCACCAATATTCCTTAAAAAAGATAACACAGGATCTGTAACTTTATATATTCCTACAGCATTCATTTCTTATACTGGAGAAGCACTAGATAAAAAAGTTCCATTACTTAGATCTATGAAAGCAGTAGATACAGCAGCAACAAGAGTAATAAAAGCACTTGGAAACAAAACTTCAAAATCAGTTGGAGCTACTGTTGGAGCAGAACAAGAGTACTTTTTAGTTGATAGAGAATATTATGATAAAAGATCTGACCTTATGTTAGCTGGAAGAACTGTTTTAGGAGCAGCTCCTTCAAAAGGTCAAGAGATGAACGATCACTACTTTGGAAAAATCAAAGAAAGAGTATCTGCTTTCATGAGAGAGTTAGATTTCGAATTATGGAAATTAGGAGTTCCTTCAAAAACAAAACATCTTGAAGTTGCACCTAATCAATTTGAATTAGCAGTTGTTTTCTCTGCAGTTAACCAAGCAGCAGACCAAAATCAATTAGTTATGGAAACAATGGAAAAAGTAGCAACTAGACATGGACTTGCAGCTTTACTTGCTGAAAAACCATTTGCTGGTGTAAACGGATCAGGAAAACATAACAACTGGTCGTTAGCTACAAACGATGGAATCAACTTATTAGAACCAGGAGATAATCCAAAAGATAATGCTCAATTCTTAGTATTTTTAACAGCTATAATTGAAGCAGTAGATAGATATCAAGACCTTTTAAGAATGTCAGCTGCAAAAGCAGGAAATGACCATAGACTTGGAGGACATGAAGCTCCACCAGCAATAATTTCAGTATTCTTAGGAGACCAATTATCTGATATTCTTGATGCAGTGGCTTCAGGTGTAGAAGGAGAAACAAAAGCTAGCCAATATATGAATGTTGGAGTAGATACTTTACCTAAATTCCCTAAAGATATGACTGATAGAAACAGAACATCACCATTTGCTTTCACTGGAAACAAATTTGAATTTAGAATGGTTGGATCTTCAGCATCAATTTCTGGACCAAACGTAACTTTAAACTCAGCAGTTGCTCAAGTATTAGTTGAATTTGCAGAAAAATTAGAAGCAGCTTCAGATTTAAATGCAGCTATTAAAGAAATTATTGCTGAATCATACAGTGCTCACAAAAGAATTGTATTTAATGGAAATGGATACTCTGAAGAGTGGGTAGTAGAAGCTGAAAAAAGAGGATTATCAAATCTTAAAGATACAGTTTCAACATTACCAGCTTTAGTAAGCGATAATGCTATTGAATTATTCACTAAACAAAAAGTATTCACTAAAGAAGAATTACAATCAAGATTTACTATCTATTCTGAAATCTATGGGAAAGAAGTAAACATTGAAGCAAACGTAATGATTCAAATGGCAAAATCTCAAATATTCCCAGCAGCTAATGATTATGCATTAAAACTTGCTAGAAGTATTAATGAAATCAAAGATGCTATGCCAGATAGCGAAACTTTATTATTACCACAAAAAAGAAATCTTAAAGGTATCTTAGAAAACTTAAAAGGTTTAAAACAAAAAGAAGTAGAATTAGAAAAATTATTAGAAGATGCTGTTGATGTAGCAGATGCTTATGATAAAGCTAAATTCTACAGAGAAAAAATAGTTCCAAAAATGAAAGAGTTAAGAACATTTGCTGATGATTTAGAAAGATTAGTAGATAAAAAAGCTTGGCCTTTCCCAACTTACGAAGATTTATTATTCAGATTATAATATATAAAAACAGGAGTTCTAGTAACTCCTGTTTTTTTCTATAAATATCTATTTTTCTTAAACCAAAAATATTCTAAGAGAGCAACTAGAAATACGATAATACAAACCAAAAGAAAAGCATGAGGATAATTGGCTCCAGGGATACCTGAAACATTGACACCGAGCATGCTAGCTATAAAGTTTAGAGGAAGGAATATAGTTGAAAGTATAGTTAAGGTATACATAGTTTTTGTCATTTGATCACTTATTTTCCCATTAAATTCTTCTTGACAAATATTAGCTCTATCCTTTAATGAATTTAAATCCTCTACAATTTTTGAATTGTGTTCAAGTATAGCTTTTAAATGATTTCTTTCGCCATTGGAAAAAATATTTTCTTTGTATAAAGATTCAAGAAGGATTTTTTGTGGTAGAAGAAATCTTCTTAGTTCAATAATCTTTTTCCTCAAATCAGATATTCTATGTCTTAGACCTTTGACAAAATTTTCAATAAGAACTTCATCTATAGCATCAATGTTTTCATATAATTCGAAAACATAATTAGCTGTATTTTCAGTCAAAAGCTCTAAAATATCAAGAAAAACCTTTTTTGTACTAAGATTCTTTTTTTGTTTAAGCATTTTATTTTTTATTTCATCAATGCCCTTAACTCTTAAACTTCTCATTGTAATAATCCTATTGTTTTCAACCCATATATGGAGATTTATCATATCTTCTTTGTCTTCGCCTTCGTTCAAATTTAAAGCTCTAAAAACAAAGAAAAAGCCTTTTTCTGAAGAAATAAAGCGATTGGTAGAATGTGTGTCGAGGAAAGCTCTAACTATTTCTATAGGAAGGTTACTTTCTTCCAAAAACCATAATTTGGTTTGGGGGTTGGAATAGTCAAAATGAAGCCAAGTTGGGTTTTCAGTCTGCTCTATTCCACAGAATTCTCTTTTATCTAATAAATCTATAGCAAAAATAAGTCCTTTATTCATTAATTCACCTCTATCAAATTATAGTGTTATAATTAGAAAAAATCAAGAATGAGAAAATTAATTTTCTAATAAAAATTAAATAAGTGTCGAAAATATTAATAGTTGAAGTTACGTAACCAAACGTCTATGCAGTTGACGGTTAGTTGAGAAGGGGCTAAACCCCGAAACCCTAAAAAAGGATTTTTTAATATTATGCGTAATTTCACTTTAGTAAGTAAAAATTGGAGGTCTCTATGTTATATTGGGAATATAAAACCTTAGAATTTAAAAGTAGAGGGTTTTGGATAGGTGGAAAAGTTGATATAAAAGAAATAGATTATGAATTAAATAGACTTGGATCAAAGGGTTGGGAACTTGTTTCTATGGTAGGAACTAACCAATACCAAGGAGCTAGCAGAAAAATAATAGTGGTTTTGAAGAGAAAAGCGAATACCCATAGAGATCATCATGATGAAGAAAAACCAGAAATAAAATGAGGCTAATTTTAAAAGTTAGCCTCATTTTATTTCTTCAATATATTCATTTATTTTTATGGGTTTCGGGGCAAAGCTCCGTAATTTACCACCCAAGGGATTACACCAAAGGAGTAGTCCCTTGGGTGTACTTGAGCAGATACTCTAATTATTTGTATACTTTTCTATATAAAGCAACTAAAGGATTCCAAACACTTGAATTTGTTGGCGAATATGGGAAGTCAACGTTAAAGAGTTCGTCTATAGGAATTTTATGAGTAATAGCAATGGCAAAAGAATCGATAAATTGGGCAACAGCCTCTTTCCCAATTCCAAAGGCTCCCAAAATAAGTTTTTTATCATCATCATAAATAACTTCTATTTTTACGCCTTTTTCACCAAAACCTGAAATCTTTGGCATAGCTCTTAAATTGGTACTTTTTACATTGGGAAAAAGTTCCTTAGCTTCTTTCAGACTAAGACCTGTTCCTGCAATTTTTAAGTCAAAAACTGAAGTAGCAAAACTACCGCTAACTCCCTTCCATTTTAGAGATTTATTACCATTTAATACTTTTGATAAAACAATAGCTTGCTTATCAGCGACATCTCCAAAAGGAGCATAAACCATGGTATTTTTAAGCTTATCTCTATTATAAATCAAATCACCTAGAGCATAAACATTTGGTATGTAAGTCTCCAAATATTCATTTACATAAACCCTATCTTGAGCATCAAATTTGAATCCACTTTCTTCCAAAAGAGCCGTATTTGGTTTGATTCCTATAGAAAATAATAACAAATCACTTTCTATAATTTCGCCACTATTTAATTTAACTCCACTAACAATGCTATCCTTAGATAGAATCTCTTCAACTGAAGCAGATAATTTTATTTTAATAGTTTTTTCTAATAAACCAGTAAGAATATCTTCGCTTATGTTTTCAGGTAATTTTGGCATTAATTTTTCTTGAAGTTCAACAACAGTGACATCTATGTTATTTTCATAAAAAGCTTCAGCCATTTCAAGACCAATGAATCCACCGCCAATAATTAGCGCTCTTTGTGGTTTTTTCTCATCAATATATTCTTTGATTCTCTCAGCATCTAGAGCATGACTTAATCTAAAGATTCCTTCAATTTCAGGTTCATAACCTTTGAAATTTGGAATAATAGGCGTACCTCCAATACTTAAGACTAATTCATCATAATATACCTTGCCTTCGATTTTATCTCCTAAAACCTCTATGTATTTTTCTTCAAAGTTTATTCTATGAACTAAGTGGTTCTCGTATATTTCAAGTCCCTTTTCTCTAAAAAAGTCTGGAGAATAATGGACTACACTTTTGAAAGATAATTGACCTGCAATATAATAAGGAGTGGGACATCCAGCCCATGAAACATATGGCCCCTTATCAAAAAGCATAATTTTATTTTCAGGCATAGTTTTTATAAGTTGAGCTCCAAGAGTCATACCACCAGCGCCACCACCAATAATTATAATATTTTTCGCCATAACTTGGCTCCTTTCTAAATATGTAATTAGTACAATTCAACTATAACACCTTAATTTATCATTGTCAACTGTTCCTTATAATGTTATAATTTTGAGAACTTATGAGGAGGTAATTATGAAATATTTGAAGCAATTTGGACTGATTCTTTTATTATATATTTTGGCTATAGGAATAAACAAGCTGTTCATTCCTCTTATACCATCTACTGTGATAGGAATGTTAATGCTCTTTTTGTTATTAATCCTAAAAATAATCAAGTTAGAGAGTATTAGAGAATTTTCAGATTTCATGTTACTAAATTTAGCTTTTTTCTTTATTCCTCCAGGAGTGACTTTGATAAAAACTTGGGATATACTAAAAGCAGATTTCTTTAAGATATTTTTTGTTGTAATAAGTACAACTTTTATTACTATGATAATTACAGGCTTAGTGGTAGATTTTCTAATAAGAAAAAAGGAGGAGAAACATGGAGATAATAAATAACGAAGTTTTTGGTTTATTATTAACTATAGGAGTATATGCTTTTTTTCTAAAAATTGCCGAAAAAATAAAGAATCCTTTTCTAAATCCTCTTCTTCTCACAACTTTGGGAATTATAGGGATTTTAGTAGTATTTAAAATACCTTTAGAGTATTATGAATTAGGTGGGAATTATATTAAGTTTTTTCTAGGGCCAGCAACTATAGTTTTAGCTGTTCCTTTGTATAAGCAACTACATCTTTTGAAAAAACATTTTTTTCCAATATTAGTAGGAGTAATCATTGGTTCATTGACTTCTCTTGTGTCTGTATATTTTTTATCTAAACTTGTAGGACTAAAAAGAGAACTTATTATATCTCTTCTACCAAAGTCAATAACAACGCCTATAGGTATGTCAGTAAGTGAAAGTTACGGTGGAATAGTTTCTTTAACCATAGCAGCAATAGTGATAACTGGAATTTTAGGAGCTATAACGGCACCAATAATAGTCAAATTTATAGGACTTAAAAGTGATGTAGCAAAAGGTATAGCAATAGGAACCGCCAGTCATGCTGTAGGAACTTCAAAAGCTATTGAAATGGGAGAAACTATAGGAGCTATGAGTGGACTTGCCATAGCCCTTGCAGGCACAGTTACTGCCCTTATAATGCCTATATTTTATATAATATTCTTAAAATAATCAGTATTTGATTGGGTATAACTGATAAATAATTTTATTTTTATGGGGTTCGGGGCAAAGCCCCGTACTTTTCCATCCAAGGTTTTGTGCCTTGGATGGAAATTTCTGTCAAATGAAATTTTCTGAATAGTTAGAATTACTATTGTTATTTTTTCTGTAATTTCTTGGAGTTTCATTAAAAAGCCTTTTAAAGGAATTGATAAAATAAGAAAGGTTTTCAAAGCCAACTTTATAAGCAATATCTGTTATGGGGAGTTCCGTATTAAGGAGTAATTGAGCTCCTTGATTAAGCCTATAGTTATTTAAATAATCAATAAAACTTATCCCAGTATATTTTTTAAAAAGTTTTCCACAATAGGAAGGACTTAAACACAGAAGTTTTGCTACATCTTCAATAGAAATATTTTTTTCATAATTTTCGTGTATATAGTAAAAAACTTTCTCTAATTTTGCCTTTTTCTTCTCTTCCTTTTCATTTGGATTTTTCTTAAATATAATTTCTTCTTCATAAAGATGGGCAAAAAAATCCATAACTTTTATTTTAATTTTTAATTCATAGGCATTTTTTTGATTTTTATAAAGTTTTGATATTTCTAATAGAGTATTCCTCAAGTAAATGAAAGCCTGTGGATTATCGTCAAAGGAGATAATAAGAGGCATATGAATTTCATCATTTATTATAGGGTTTATATATTTGGAAGAATAAAAATCTCCCAAAGCACCTTCTAGCATATTTGAATTAAAAATATAAACTTCTCCTTCTCCGAAATTTTCTTTATTCCTTTCTATCCCATGGACAAGATTCTTATTTATAATTAATATACTTTCTCCTTTAACTTCATATTTTAAAAAATCAATTTCATAATAAACTTTACCTTTTTTAAAATAAATAAGCTCCATTTCTTCATGGATATGATTCGGAATTTCTGGAGGGTTATATAAACTATTGAAGGCATAATGAGAGAATTGAAATTCATTTTTATTCTGATGATGTATTTCTTTTAATATTTTTTTGGAAGAATTCATAAGCTCTCCTTTTTAGTCTATTTTATGATATTTTTATATCTATTTTTTGCAAGTTTTATTCTTTTGTAGTAGCTATACTATGAGTATAATATATTCGTATTGAAAATGAAATAATTTTTTAGGAGAGTGATTTTGTGAGTAATAGGATTTTAGCTTTATCTAGTTTGTTTTTTTTATTTTTTGTTTCTGCAGCTTCTGTTATATCTGCCCAAGGAATAAAAGGTACATACAAAATAATAGTAAACGGCTATGATTGGGGCCCTAGTGTAAATAAAGTGATTGTGTCCCTAGATTCAAAGATTAGCAAAGTAAATCCAGAGAATTTTGCTGTAACTGAATCAAAAAACTGGTATCCTAAAGGCCAAGGTGAAGGTTTTTCAGTTTCAAATTTTGATAGAACTGTAGTAGATGCATATTTATCTGATGATAAAGGAAATAAGGTAAAAAAAGCTTCTAATTTTTTTACTTTAGAGTTGAAAGTAAGTCCTGATGAGGGTTCTCCATTTTTATATGATTTTTTTGTTACTCAGGCAAATAAATGGGCAAATCCCTATTATCTAGGGATAAAACTAAAAGAGGGGAAAACTCTTGTTTATGGGAAAACTAAATTTGAAAAATTAAGTATAGAAAAAAATTATACAGAAAAAATGATGCCTGAAGCTGATAAATTTAAAAAGGACAAATATACTTCAGAGAAAATTACTTTAAGCTATGCTCATTATATACCAAAAAAAGATAATAAAAAGAATCCTTTGGTAATATGGCTACATGGAATGGGAGAGGGAGGAAATGACCCAGATATAGCTTTACTTGGGAATAAAGTTGTTGCTCTTGCATCAGAAGAAACTCAAAAAATGTTAAAAAATGCTTATATTTTGGTTCCTCAATCACCTACATTTTGGATGGATAATGGTTCGGGAGATATAGGAAAATTTGATGGGACATCAAAGTATGAAGCAGTGCTTATGAATCTTATAAAAAATTATGTAGATACTAATCCTGATATTGATAAATCCAAAGTAATAATTGGAGGGTGTTCCAATGGAGGTTTCATGACCCTTAGAATGTTATTTTTAAATCCTGATTACTTTTCGGCAGCTTATCCAATCTGCCCACCATATACAGAAAACTTAGTTACAGATGAGATGATAAAAACTATAAAAGACATACCTATGTGGTTTACTTTTGCTTTAAATGACAATGTAGTATCTCCAAAGTTAAATGAAATACCTCTACTTCTTAAATTGTCCAGCGTTGAAGCAAAGGACTTAAGGATTTCAGTATTTAGTAGTGTAAAAGACACTTCTGGACTATACAAAAATAAAGACGGTGAAGCCTACGAATACAATGGCCACTGGTCTTGGATTTATACTCTGAATAATGAAGCAGTAGAAAAAGGGCTTAGTCTATTTGAATGGGCTGGAAATCAAACAAATCCTAATGTTAAATAAAATATAATTTTTCAGTTAAATTAATAGTAACTGCTCAGGTTCCATCCAAGCATCCACGCCGACGGCGTGAAACCTTGGACGGAAGATTACGGGGCGTTGCCCCGTTATTTCAATCATCCCATCCATACGCCGTTGGCGTATGGATGGGATGCGTAACTTCAGTTAATAATTAAAGGTGATTTCTTTATAATGTAAGAAATAACCTTTTTTAATAAAAAAAGAGCCAAAGCCCTACTAAATTTTGTTTAGTTTTTCTTTAAGCTCTTTAAGACAAGTGCTACAGATTGTTTTGCCTCTTTTATTTACAACGCCATTGTTTTCATAACCTAAATTAAGTCTATATAAATTTGATTTTTGTGCTGTTGTAAAGCAGACTTCACAGAGATCTGTTGCAGAATAGTCTCTTTCTACTTCGATTATTTTTTTAAGCATTACTACCTCCTAATTACTCATTCATTATAGGTAATTAAAAACTTTTAGTCAATGATTAATTGCACAATCTATAAGATAAGTATTTAGGGAAAGCAAAGGTTGACTTTGATAAAGATATTTTGTATAATTATTAAAGAGTATTGAAATAATTACTCTTTAGATTAAAGAAAGTTATTAGGAGGTTTAAAATGAAAAAAATCATAAGTTTATTAATGTTAACATTAATAATATTTACTTCGTGTAAAAATGTAGACCCTTACACAGGAGAAAAAAAAGTAAATAATAAAAGTAAAGGAGCTGCAACTGGAGCCGTAATAGGTGGTGTAATCGGAGGACTAATAAAAGGTAAAGATGGAGCTATTGCTGGAGCAGCAGCAGGAGGGCTAGGAGGTCTTGCATACGGAGCTTATCTTGATAAACAAGAAGAAGAACTAAAAAAAGAACTGGACGGAACTGGAGTTCAAGTAAAAAGAGATGAAAATGCTAATACTTTAGATCTTATACTACCAGGAAATATAACATTTGATACAGGAAAATCTATTGTTAAAGATAACTTTAAACAAACTTTAGATTCTATAGTTGATGTAGTAAAAAAATACGATAAAACTACACTTCAAATAACTGGATTTACAGATAGTACAGGTGGATATGACATGAATATGGCTTTGTCAAGAGATAGAGCAAATGCAGTAAAAAATTACCTTGTGTTTAAAGGAGTCCCTGCAAACAGAATTGTTACTGAAGGAAAAGGACCAGCAAATCCTATAGGAGATAACAATACAGTAGCAGGAAAAGAACAAAATAGAAGAGTGGAAATTTCTTTCTTAGAAATACCAGGAGAAAAATATTAGGAAGCGTAAGCTTCCTATTTTTTTACCTCAAAATCTAAACTGTTTCTTTCAATTAATCTACAGTCAATAATCTTATGATTGTTTATATTATCTATACCTTCTAAGCTGTTTATAAGTAGTTCAGTGGCGACATAACCCAAATCTCTAGCTCTTATATCTACTGAAGTAAGAGAGGGACTTTGGTAAGGAGCTAAGGGGATATTGTTGAATCCAGTTACTATTATGTTTTTCATACAAAGTTCTTTTAATTTTTTTAGAACTCCAATTGCAAGTAAATCATCTGTTGTTATAATTGCTTGAATATTTATTTTCTTTGCTAGTAATTTTTCTGTAAGTTCATAACCAATTTCTTCAGAAAAATCTTCCCCGTATAATACTAAGTTCTCATCGACTGAAAGCCCATTTATATCACAAGAAATTTTAAATCCATTAAATCTATCTTTTGTAACATTCCAATGAGGTCTTGCTCCCAAAAAAGCGATTTTTTTAGCCCCTTTATTTATAACTTTTTCAGTAAGATTATATGTAGCCTTAAAATTGTCATTATCTACCCATAGGACGTCTTCAGTATTTTGGGGTCTTCCAATGATTACAAAAGGAAAAGAAATTTTCTTTAGATATTCTATTACCTTATCTTCATCCTTAGCCCGGAGTAAAAAGATACCATCTACCATAGAGCTATCACAAAGTTCCCTGACGTATCTCTCTTCGCTAATTTCATCTTTGCTAAAGGCATAGGTTATATAGTATTTTTTTTCTTGAGCAAAAGCACTCATACCTTTCATTGCTTCCAAAAAGAAATGGTGAGATAAAAAATCTTGTGCTTCATTCGGCATTACAACTCCAAGCATATTTCTTTTTTTATTTACAAGACTCCTAGCTATGGCATTAGGCCTATAATCTAGCTTTTCTATAGCCCTTAGTACTTTTTCTTTAGTTTCTTCAGCAAGCTGATCTTTACCATTAATAACTCTCGATACAGTAGAAGGGGCAACTTTAGCTTCTATGGCAACATCTTTTATTGTGATTTTCATTTTTTCCTCACTTTTATAAGAAATTAGACTATGTTCCAGTTATTTGTGGGGTTTAGGGCGACAGTCCCGTTCCTCTTATTACGCCGAAGGTGCAATAATTTTAATAAGAACCCACAGTTAAATAAAGCAGAGTCAAAAATTAAATTCTAAAACAGATTAGTGCAACCGTTTTTATTTTTATTAATTGTTAAAATAATTATTACAACATAATTGCGGAATATGCAAGTTTTTTTTGAAAAAAAGACAATTTGTTTAAAAATGAACGTTTTTTTTAAAAAAAAGATAAAATAATTTGACAAATCGAAAAAAAGAGGTTATATTTTATTTAGAAACATTTAGTAAAGCAAATGTAGAAGTTTAATTTTTAGTGATTTTTTATTTTTTTAGCAAAAAAATAAAACCGTTTGCACTAATGTTTTCATAAGTTCTTCAAATTTATAAAAAAATCCAAGGAGGAAATGAATGAAAAAGATTTTGATTTATGCACTATCAGTATTATCAATTTTGGCTCTAACTGCTTGCGGGGGGAAAAAAGAAGAAGCAAAGGCAACAGAAGCAGAAAAAAAACCAGTAACAATAGACATTTATCAGTTTAAAGTAGAAATAGCAGAACAACTAGATGCTCTTGCTAAGGAATATATGACAGAAAACCCTAATGTAACAATTAACATTGAAACAGTAGGAGGGGGAGCAGACTATGGAGCTTCTCTAAGAGCAAAAATGGCATCAGGAACAGAACCTACAATATTTAACGTAGGAGGACCACAAGATGTACAAGATTGGAAAGACAAATTAACTGATTTATCAGACCTAGAAGTAGTAAAAAATGCCTTTGACGGAGCAACAGCAGGAGCTACTTTAGAAGGTAAAGTATACGGAATACCATTTACTTCAGAAGGATATGGACTAATCTATAACAAAAAACTATTTGAAAAAGCAGGAATTGATGCAAGTCAAATAACTAGCTTTGCTAAACTTGAAGAAGCAGTAAAAACATTAGATGCAAAAAAAGCTGATTTAGGAATGGAAGCAGTATTTGCAACAGCAGGAAAAGAAACTTGGGTAACAGGATTACATTTCTCAAATGCGGCATTGTCAAACGAGTTTGATAATGTATTTACAGCATTTAACTCAAAAACAGTAGAATTTAAACATTCAGCAGGAATGAAAAAATTATTTGACCTACAAATAAACTATGCTAAAAAACCAGTAAACTCAGTTGACTACTCAACACAAGTAGAAAAATTATTCTCTTTAGAAAAAGTAGCTATAATGCAACAAGGAAACTGGACACTAGGAGCAATAAAAGGAATCAATCCAGAATTAGCTGAAAACATAGGATTCTTACCAATGTCAATAGAAGGTGGAAAAGAAGATGCAATACCAGTAGGAATACCAATGTACTGGACAGTAAACAACACAAAAGATGCAGATACGCAAGAAGCAGCAAAAGCATTCTTAAACTGGATGTATACATCAGAAAAAGGAAAAGATGCAGTAATAAACCAATTTGGATTTATACCACCATTTAAAGGATTTGAAGCTGCAAACTTACAAGCAAAAGATGCTCTAGCAAGAGACATAACAAAATACTCAAGTGAAGGAAAAACAATGCAATGGGTATTTATGGGATATCCATCAGGATGGGGAATGGAAAAAGTAGGAGTAGACTTACAAAACTATGTAGATGGAAAAATCACATGGGACCAAGTAGTAGAAAACGGAAAGAAAACTTGGGCTGAAGCTAGAATTAAATAACTAAATATATTCCTAAGTCCCTATAAATAGGGACTTAGGACAAAAAATAGGTGGTTTCATCTTAGTGTTTATTTAAACATGAACTTTAAGATAATATCGGCTATGGAGTTTAGGTTTTTAATCAATTACATTAATTAAACTTGGAGGAAAAATGGCGGGAGTTAAGTTAAGAAATTTAGAAAAAACTTTTGATAATGGATTACTTGCAGTACATGGAATTAACCTAGATGTAAAAGATGGAGAATTTATGGTTTTTGTAGGGCCATCTGGATGTGCGAAATCAACGACTTTAAGGATGATTGCAGGACTAGAAAGAGAAACTTCTGGTGAAATTTATATTGGAAATAAGCAAGTAAACGAATTACCACCTAAAGATAGAGAAATAGCAATGGTATTCCAAAATTATGCACTTTATCCTCATTTATCAGTTTTTGAAAATATTGCATATGGATTAAGAATAGCTGGAAAACCTGATAAAGAAGTAAAAGAAAAAGTAGAAGAAGCAGCTAGAATGCTTGATATAACAGATTTATTAAATAGAAAACCAAAAGAAATTTCTGGAGGGCAGGCACAAAGAGTTGCAATAGGAAGAGCCATAATAAGGCAGCCTAAAGTGTTTTTATTTGATGAGCCTTTATCAAATCTCGATGCTAAACTCCGTGTACAGATGAGAGTTAGAATTAGTAAACTTCATCAAGAGTTAAAAAATCAAGGTAAAACAGCTACCATGATTTATGTAACCCATGACCAAGTAGAAGCAATGACTATGGGGGATAGAATTTGTGTTATGAATTTTGGAAAAATAATGCAAGTTGACACCCCAATTAATATATATAATAAACCTGCCAATAAATTTGCTGCAGGATTTATAGGTTCTCCTTCTATGAATTTATTTAAAGTAGAAGTTACAGTAGAGGGAAGTAATGTATATATCTTATTTGATGGTTACAAAATTTTGTTGCCTGAAGAAAAAAGCAGAAAAATGAAAGAATATAATGGAAAAAAAGTATGGTTTGGAATAAGGCCAGAAGATATTGTAACTAAGGATTTGAGTAATTCTTATGCAAAAATACAAGGGAAAATTGCAATAGTTGAGCAAATGGGTAACGAAGTATATGTTTATTTTTACGTAGGTGAAAAAAGATTTACTTCAAGAATAGATGCTTTAAAAGCAACTCATTTGAAGCATTCTATGGATTATGAATTTGCCCTTGATATGAGTAAATGTCATATATTTGATTTCTTTACAGAAGAAAATATAAGTCTTTAAATTGCTACCCTATCTGCCTCATAGTATAACTAACTATAGGCTATTTATAATAAATAACTTGTCCCTTTGGTTTTCTGGACTCTCTCCCCTATTTTTTAGTAAGTTTCACAAATTAAAGGGACAAGGCCACACAAGCATGAAAAATACCCTACCCCTAGGGTATTTTTCTTAAAATTTTTTGAACTAAACTATTGACTTTGAAAAGAAAATATAGTAAATAATATAGTATGCATCATTAGCTCAGCTGGTAGAGCATGCGACTCTTAATCGTAGGGTCATGAGTTCGAATCTCATATGATGCACCAAAAAGTTAATTTAAAACTATGTTTTAGATTAACTTTTTTGTTTTACCAAAACTATACAAAAACAGTAGACATTTTTTAAAATTATGATATAATTAACTAAATCTAATTTTTTCGAAGTAAAAAATAGTAACTACTCAAGCTACATTCAAGCTTCTAGATCGCCGGCGTGGACGCTTGGGTTTGAAATTACTGGGCTGTCGCCCCGAACCCCACAACTAAATGGAACATAGCCTAAATCTAATTTTGGAGAATAGAAAATTTATAAAATCTACAGGAGGTAAATGATGAAAAAATATGAAATAAATAATGAAGTATTAACAATTAAAGAAATTAAAAATATTGAGGAAATCATCTTTTTTAGAAAGGTAACACCTAAATTTTTTAGCCATGATGAAGATGAATATCATATAGAAAGTAAAGTAGAGCTTATTCTTAATTATGTTGATGATAGCAACGAAGAAAAGGATAAGAAAATATCTTTTTATAATGAACATCAAATAGAATATATAGGACAAGAAATTGAAGTGGAAATAGATGAATTTGTTGAACTTCAAATTGAAACTGATGAATATAAAAAAGCAAAAGAAAAAGTACGTATATTTAAGGAAAACTTAGAAAAAGACTTTCAAATATGAAAAATTTGAGGCACTGTGATTACAGTGCTTTTTTATTTAAACTTCAATTCGGTAACTAAAACCAATAAATCCTAAAATATCTAACGTTACAGCTTAATAATTGTGTAAAAATTTTAACAAAAAAATTAAAAGATTATCCCTCAAGTGATATAATAGTTTTACTAGAAACAAACCACAAGAGAAAGGATAATCTCACTATGATTTTAACACAAAATTCTAAAAAATTGAATACTAAAGCTAAATTTTGTGCAAACAA
>RRZT012232202.1_pt1 | contig 21195 bp, 17 predicted proteins | sample 2165551 | NCBI WGS metagenome assembly RRZT01 (sample SAMN10456910, study PRJNA506462) | wastewater metagenome | biome: wastewater; feature: sludge; material: wastewater sludge; isolation source: wastewater sludge with Escherichia coli K12::gfp cells carrying plasmid... | place: USA: Moscow, Idaho... | reverse complement strand
GATATTGATTCCGCCGTCGCTCTGGCCGATCACCTCGTCAAGCAGGGCTGTGATTCGATCCTGATTTCTGGCACCACCGGTGAATCGCCCACCACCCATCAGCCGGAGAAAGATGAGCTGGTACGAGAGGTGAAGGCGGCCATCAAGGGCCGTGCTTTCCTGCTGGCCGGCGCCGGGTCTAATGACACTGCCCACGCGGTGCGCATTGCTCAGGGAGCCGAGGAATCGGGAGCGGACGGCCTTCTCGTCGTCGCCCCGTACTACAACCGTCCTTCCCAGGAGGGCGTCTATCAGCACATTCTTGCCGTCACCGAGGCAGCAGAACTGCCGGTCATGGTGTATGACATTCCGGGCCGCACCGGTGTCAAGCTTGAGTTCGATACCCTCAAGCGCCTCGCCGACCATCCCCGCATTCTGGCCGTGAAGGACGCTACGGGCGATGTTGCCGCCGGATTCGTCAAGATGGCCGAAACCGGCCTGGAGTACTATTCGGGCGACGACGGCCTCAACTTCGCGTGGCTTGCCCACGGCGCCTCCGGCGTGGTGTCCGTTGCCGGCCACGTTATCGCCTCGCAACTGCGTGATCTCGTCAGCGAAGTGGATGCCGGTGATCTTCCCGCGGCCCGTGCCGAGGCTGTCAAGCAGCTTCCAGTCATCAACGCCATCATGGGCGGCGGGCAAGGAGCGGTTATGGCGAAGGAAGCTCTCAAGCTTCTTGGCGTCATTCCTTCGGCCACCTTGCGCCTCCCGCTCGTGGGCGCTTCGCAGTCCCAGATCGCTGCGCTCGCGGCCACGTTGCGGGCCGAGGGTTTGATGTAGCCTGCCGTTTCAGTCGATTTTTCCACCGCCCGGTTCGTGTGAGGGGTTGATCCTGACACTGACCGGGCGGTTGTTATACACCCCGGCAAGGCGTCATCAGATAGTGAAATTGTCCGCGCTGGAGTGCCGCAGGAAAGACATTGGGTCCGCTCTCGGGCAGAATGGCTTCATGAGCACAGAGACTGGCACGCCAGAAACCGCGGCGTCGGATTCAAGCAAACAGCCCTTGTCCACCACGCAGGTTGCTGTCAACGAGCAGCCTATAGCCGAAGATATCGCTGCCACCCAGGGGACGGTCGCTGATTTTCCGCTTCCGTTGGGTCGAGGCCGCTCTGATGAGCGGGACTTCGCCGATGTGATGACGGGCGCGAATGAGGACGTGACATCCTCAAGTTACTCGGGGCAGGAGACACACCGCGATCGTGGTGAAGTCATCGGCTCTGCCGGGCGCTGGCTCGCAGGATGGGCGCTACGTTTTATCGTGGTGGCCGCAGCAGCGTGGGTGATCTGGAAGGGCGGAGCCCTCATTTGGAGTGCGGTGTTGCCGGTTATTCTGGCGCTCATTGTCTGCACGATTCTCTGGCCGGTGACCGCTCGCCTGCGGAGCTGGAAGTTCCCACCCGCACTGGCGGTGCTCACCACGATCCTCGGATTCTTCCTGATTCTTGGCGGCATCATTGGGGCGATTGCTCCCAGCGTCGCGCGCCAGTCGCGCGATCTGGTGGATCAGGGAACGCAGGGTGTCCAGACGATCCTCGATTGGCTCGCGGGGCCTCCCTTCAATATCCAAAACGAACAGCTCAACCACTTTATTGACACCGCGACCGACTGGATTCAGGGGCAGGCCAGCTCCATCACACAGACGGCCCTCTCGGGAGCTTCGGCCGCCACCTCCGCGGTGGTCACCGTGGTGACGGTGCTGGTTCTCACGTTCTTCTTTCTCAAGGATGGTCAACGTTTCCTGCCGTTGGTGCGTCGTGTCACCGGCCGCCGTGTGGGCTGGCATCTCACGGAAATCCTTACCAGGTGCTGGAAGACACTCGGCGGCTTCATCCGCACCCAGGCGATCGTCAGCTTTATTGACGCCTTCTTTATCGGCCTCGGTCTCTTTGCTATCGGTGTGCCGCTCGCGGGCCCGTTGGCCATTATCACTTTCTTCGGCGGATTCATCCCGATCGTCGGTGCGTTCTCGGCGGGAGCTCTCTCCGTGCTGGTCGCGCTTGTGGCGAATGGGTTCTCGTCTGCTCTGGCCGTTCTCGTCCTTATCATTGCGGTTCAGCAGCTCGAAGGAAACATTCTCTCCCCGATGCTCCAGTCCAAGGCGATGAATATGCATGCTGCCGTGGTGCTGCTGTCTGTCACGGTGGGCGGTGGACTCTTCGGCATCATTGGAGCCTTCCTTGCGGTTCCTGCCGCCGCCATGATTACCGAGGTTGTGAGGTATCTCGGGGATCTGGGAGACATTGCCACAGGGGAGAAAGGGGTGGACGAGATCGAGTTCGCCACTATCATGACGCACAAGAAGCAGGAGCGTTTGGAGGCCGAAGCGGCCAAGAAGCACGGTTTTGTGACCGGGATCTTGTCGCGATTGAAGAAGAAGAACGACGACGCCGCCTGACGCGCGGGATGTTGTTCGGTTGGCGCAGGGTGAGGAAGTCGGCTGTCGTCGAAGATACACGACGACGTCGTCGCGGCCGAGTAGCCGAGTAATCGGATGGGCGCCTCCCGTGAGCCACGCCCCGTACTCAAATGTCATAGGGACATGAGACAATAGCCGGGTGAGTAATCATGTCATGCCAGCGCCCGTGTCCGAAGATACCGTCAGAATTGTGCCCCTTGGTGGCCTAGGCGAGGTGGGACGAAACTGTAACGTTCTTGAGTATCGCGGCAAGCTCGTCGTCGTCGATTGTGGCGTCCTCTTCCCGGAAGAAAGCCAGCCCGGTGTTGATCTCATCCTTCCCGATATTGATTACCTGAAGAATCGTGTTCAGGACATCGAAGCGATTGTCCTCACCCATGGCCACGAGGATCATATCGGTGCCGTTCCTTACCTGCTCAAGCTGCGCAATGACATTCCCGTCATCGGCTCGCAGCTAACCATCGCCTTTATTGAGGCGAAGCTGCAGGAACATCGCATTCGCGCGCACTCCCACGTGGTGGTTGAAGGTGACGTGGAGAAGGTGGGCCCCTTTGAGATGGAGTTCATCGCGGTCAATCACTCGATCCCGGACGCTCTTGCTGTTTTTGTCCGTACCCCCGAGGGCAACATTCTCATTACCGGCGATTTCAAGATGGACCAGTTGCCTCTTGACGGCCGGTTGACGGACCTCCGCGCCTTCGCGAAGGCCGGTGAGGAGGGTGTGGATCTCTTCATGTGTGATTCGACGAACGCTGAAGTCCCCGGATTCGTTCGTTCGGAATCGGAGATCGGCCCGGTTATCGACGAGGTGTTTGCGAAGGCTACCGGCCAGATCGTCGTTGCCTCGTTCGCCTCGCACGTCCACCGCGTGCAGCAGGTGCTCAACGCCGCGGCCAACCACAACCGTAAGGTGGCCTTCGTGGGCCGCTCGATGGTGCGCAACATGGGCCTTGCCTCCGAACTCGGCTACCTGGAGGTGCCAAAGGGCGTGCTGCGCGATCTGGGCGATATGCGCGACATCCCCGAGAACCAGCGCGTCTACATGTCCACCGGATCACAGGGCGAGCCGATGGCCGTGTTGGCCCGCATTGCCAACAAGAGCCATCCGAAGATCAGCGCGGGCCCCGGCGACACTGTGTTGTTTGCTTCCTCCCTCATCCCGGGTAACGAAAACTCCGTGTTCCGCCTCATCAACGGGCTCATGAAGCTCGGAGCTCACGTGGTGCATCAGGGCAACGCGAAGGTGCACGTCTCGGGCCATGCCGCCCAGGGCGAGCTGCTCTACTGCTACAACATTCTTGAACCCGCTTACGCCATGCCAATTCACGGCGAGGTACGTCATCAGGTGGCCAACGGCGCCATCGCTGTGAAGACGGGCGTGCCCGCGGAGAACGTCATTTTGGCCGAGAACGGTTCTGTCATCGATATGCACGACGGCGTCGTTTCGCTCGTTGGCTCCGTGCCATTCCACGAGATCTACGTGGATGGTTCTTCTATCGGTGACATCACCGAGTCTGAGCTCAAGGATCGTCGTACCTTGGCCGAGGAAGGCTTCATCGCTATCTTCGCCGCGGTGGACCCGAACGCCGAGCAGATCGTCACCGGTCCCCACATCCAGGCCCGCGCCATGGCCGAGGACCAGTCTGTTTTCGACGACATCCTCCCCGAGGTAACCGTCGCCCTGCAGGAGGCGTTGGAGAAGGGTGCGGATCTTTACGGTATGCAGCAGGCCATGCGCCGCGTTATGGGCCGTTGGGTCTCGCGCAAGCTGCGCCGCTCGCCCATGATTGTTCCCACGGTGGTGGCTGTTTAACGACGCCGCCCCGCCCGCCGTCTCGCTGGAGGCGAGGGGTGTGTCGGTGAAAAGGTCACACGTGTTTCAGAGAGGCCACGGAAAAAATCCGCGGCCTCTCTGTGCTGTGACCTCTTCGTTTACCCACCTGGGAGCCGATTCTGATCTCGGCGGGGACGAGGAGTCGGTCATAATGCCGCGTGCCGGGGTGTTGCTCAGTGTGCTCGCGGCGATAGGGTTCCTCATGTGAGTCCACGTGTGCCGAGAGAAGACGCCAACAAGAGGCAGGCCCCGCGCAAGCCGCAGAGTACTGCCGCCAAGAAGGCTGCCCAACAAAAAGCACCCGAGCGCCAGCCGATGAGTGGTTTGAAGCGCGAGGGGATTGCCTTCGGGTTTCTTGCCCTTGCCATTATTATTGCGTTGCGCGAATGGTTCCAGCTGTCTGGAATCCTCGGAGACATCATCCATCACGTGGTGGCCGGCGCTGTTGGCCTGCTTGCCATCGTGGTGCCGGTATTGCTCATCGTGGTGGCAATCCAAGTCTTCCGCACGTCACCACGGGTGACGAATAAGCGTCTATACGTTGGACTTGCGCTTATCGTGACAGCGGTGACCGGCGTCCTTCACCTCATTGTCAGCCCGGTCAGCCCAATGACGGATTTCGCTGGTATCGAGGGAGCCGGTGGCCTCCTTGGCTGGGTTGTGGGGGCAACTCTTCGCACCCTGCTTTCTCCCTACGGCGCATATCCGGTTCTCATCATCGTTTTGCTGTTCGCCATCCTCTACATGACGAATACGACCCTGCACGATGTGTGGGCCAAGGTTGCCGAGGTCCGGACCGAGCCGCGTGTGCAATCCGACGCCAAACCGGAAACGGCTCGTGGCGCCTCACCCTCGGTTCCTTATGATAAGCCGCATGTCGTAGAAGAGGACGGTCCCAAGAGGCCAAGCCTCTTGCAGCGCCGCCGTAAGAAGAAGGCGGACAATTCCATCGACGCCACGCAGGTTCTCGCCGCAGGCAGTATCGATAGTGTTGACGGCGACGCCGCCGCCACCCAGGCTCTCGCGGCAGCTCAAGAGGCGGCGCGTTCTCGAAAGACGACAAAGAAAGCGCCGGAGAACGACGCCTCCTTGACCCCCGAATGGCCGGAAGTGTCATCTCGACGTAACTCGACTGCCAACAAGCAGGCCTCCAAGGCGACGGCCTCCAAGGCCGCCAGCGTTGCTGCAGCGCCAGCATCCCCCGCAACCGCGGGAATATCTGGTGGCGGGGCGACGTCGTCGGGCAGTGGACTTCCCGCCCCTGATTCCACGGCGATCATCCCGCAGGGGCAGCAACTGGCGCTCGACCCCAACGTCACCTACCAGCTTCCGTCAACGGACAGTCTCAAGTTCGGCGCGCCGCACGCCGAGCGCACCGAGGCGAATGACAAGGTGGTGGACCGTCTCACCCAGGTGTTCACAGAGTTTGGCGTCGACGCGAGCGTGGTGGGTTTCCATCGCGGCCCCACTGTTACTCAGTACGAAGTGGAGCTTGGACCGGGCGTCAAGGTGGAGCGTATTACCGCGCTCTCGAACAACATCGCTTACGCGGTGGCGTCGGCGGATGTGCGCATTCTGTCGCCGATCCCTGGCAAGTCAGCTATCGGCATTGAGATCCCCAACGAGGATCGCGAGACAGTTCTGCTTGGCGATGTTCTCCGCTCGCAGGTGGCACAGAAGGCCACCCACCCGCTGACTGTGGGTGTGGGGAAGAACGTCGAGGGCAAGTTCGTTATCGCTAACCTTGCCAAGATGCCGCACCTGCTGGTCGCTGGCGCGACGGGTGCGGGTAAATCGTCCTTCATTAACTCGATGATTACGTCCATCATGATGCGCGCTACGCCGGATCAGGTGCGCATGATCCTCGTGGATCCCAAGCGCGTGGAGCTGACCATTTATGCGGGAATCCCGCACCTCATTACGCCCATCATCACCAACCCCAAGAAGGCCGCCGAGGCTCTCGAATGGGTGGTCAAGGAGATGGACGCGCGCTATGACGATATGGCTGCCTACCACTTCAAGAACATCGATGACTTCAACGCCGCCGTGCGCGCCGGGACCGTCCACGCAGACAACCCGAACCGTACTCTCGCTCCCTATCCCTACCTGCTGGTCGTGGTGGACGAGTTGGCGGACATGATGATGGTGGCCCCGCGTGATGTTGAGGCATCCATCCAGCGTATTACTCAGCTTGCCCGTGCCGCCGGAATTCACCTGGTGCTCGCCACCCAGCGTCCGTCAGTGGACGTGGTGACGGGGCTTATTAAGGCCAACATTCCCTCCCGCTTGGCGTTTATGACGTCGGCGCTTGCGGACTCGCGCACTATTCTTGACATGTCCGGTGCTGAAAAACTCATTGGCCAGGGCGATGCCCTCTTCATGCCCGCTGGTGCCTCGAAGCCCATCCGCTTGCAGGGTGCCTGGGTGGATGAAGAAGAGATCGAGCGTGTGGTGGCGGAGTGCAAGAAGCAGCTTCAGCCTCACTACCGGGATGACTTCGAAGAGGTTCAGGAGCAGAAGAAGCAGCGCGAGGAGATCGGAGACGACCTCGAGGTATTGCTTCAGGCCGCCGAAATCGTGGTGACCACACAGTTCGGCTCCACCTCCATGCTCCAGCGTAAGCTCCGCATCGGCTTTGCCAAGGCTGGCCGCATGATGGATCTGCTGGAACAGTACGAGATCGTCGGGCCGTCCGAGGGGTCGAAGGCGCGTGACGTGCTCGTCTCTCCTGAGTATGTGGACCAGGCTCTGGCGATGTTGCGCGGTGAGCGTCCGTCGATTTTTGATGACGACGCGGACCGGCCTACGGAAGCTGGATTACGCGAGGGAAGCCAAGGAAGTCGGCTGCGGTCGAAGCCCCACGACGAACCGGCTTCCGGTAACGGGGCGGCTTTAAACGACGGCGTCGCGCAACCGGGTGATGATCAGCCGACCGAGTACGTCGATGCGGAGATTATGGAACCCCAATCGGATTATTCTGGAACGCCTGAGGGCGCTACTGAGGTGCTGCCGTCTGTGAATCGTTATGCCTCGGATCCTCTCGCCGAAAGCGCACAGGGGCCGGTAGTGAAAAACTGGTACGACGATCTTGACGACGACGAAGGTGACTCCGGTGAGGATGCCTGGCAGTTGACCGGTCGATAGTTGAAGTGGAGGAGGGCGGCGCTTTGAGAAGCGCCGCCCTCCTCGCATTTACTTCTTCTCTATAGAGACCAAGGTGGACTGCGGCGTAGGGGCGACAGTCCGTTCCTTGGACCCGTCGGCTTCCATCACGGGGTAGGTGACGTCTGCTCGACCCTGGATACCTTCTTCGGTGAGGGAGAGCCCCTCCGGCCTTTGACCTTGCACCAGTTCGTTGAGGAGGAAGAGGCGATCCGTATCGCCGTCGTCGGCAACGACTGTCCATTCGAGGTTGCTGACGTGGGCTGGCCCTTCAGCTGGTACGTCAACCGTCGCGGTCATCATTAGACCGGCGACAACACGATAGCCGTTGTTCTCGACAAGTTGGCCCGAGATCATGTTGCCCATGGACCACACGACCCACATGCCCTTGCCATCCGGTCCACCGTCCAGATGAGCGACGGGTTCGGGGACGTGGGAATGGTCTCCGAAAATAAGATCCACCGCTCCGGAGGCTGCGATCTGGTTGGCAATGTCGATCTGCTCCTGGATTGGCTCGCTGACGTATTCGGTTCCCCAATGCTGGGAGAGAACCACGAGATCGGCACCGGCTTCGCGTGCGCGGCGGGCGTCGGCGATGATGTCATCAACGGTGCGAATCCCGAACTCTCCAATAACGTTCCATGACCAGGGTTCGTCCTGTGGAAGTGGGACGCCGTTGGTGAGTGTGGTGGCGGATATGTGCGCTACGGTGACGGTGCGCCCGCCCGTTTCCAGTGTGTAGTACTGGATCTGCTTCGCTTCCTCGGCGGTGCGGGCGATTCCGTGCCATCCCAATCCTGCGGCGTCCAAGGCGTCCGCCGTGGCCACGATCCCCGCAAAGCCACGGTCCATGGAATGGTTAGTGGCGAGGGTGCATCCGTCCCAGCCCATCTGCTTGAGCGAGGTGGCGATCTCCGGGGGAATGCCGAACGACGGATACCCCGAGATTTCCTCGCCGGGAGGGACAATCGGCACTTCGAGCTGGCAGAGAGCGAGATCTGCTCCCTCGATCCAGGGCTGGATACCAGCGAACAACGGCGTGTAGTCGTACGTGGTACCGTTCCACGCCGCCTCATTCACCGAGGGATGGGGGAGAATATCTCCACCGGAGAGAATTGTCAGTGTTGATGGCTGGACCGTTGGAGCAGAACTCGGCTGCTCTGTGGCGCCGGTACTGGCCGAATCCGAGGCGGTGGATGAGTTATCGACGGTGGTGGTCGAGCATGCAGCCAGAACCACGACGGATCCAAGTGCGGCGAGCATACGAGAAGAGCGCATTTTTCCTCCTGAGCAGGTTGTGACGAATTCTATCCACGAGCGCCGACAGATTTTGGGCTCTGGACGAAGTTTCATGTAAGCGGGCGCAAAATCCCGGTAAACCGAAAGATTGGGTAGGCTGGAGAAATGAGTAGTTCAGAACGCGATACGGCACCACAGGCACCTCTTTTCAACATTGCGAACATCTTGACGATGCTCCGCTTGGTGTTGGTGCCGGTCTTCATCGCCGTTTACTGGGTGGATACTCCGGGCCGTGCGGGAATTGCTTTTGCCGTCTTTGCTTTTGCTGCAATCACCGACAAGCTCGACGGCTACTTGGCCCGCAAGTATCACCTCATCACCGACTTTGGTAAGCTCGCTGATTCCATTGCGGATAAGGCTTTGATTTCGGCTGCGCTTATCATGCTCTCCTGGCACGGGCACCTGTGGTGGTGGGTCACGATTCTGATGATCGGACGTGAGCTCGCTATTACCTTAATGCGCATGTACATGGTGAAAGTGGAAGTCATGGCTGCGGGTTGGACGGGCAAGGTCAAGATGGTCTTCCAGTCGTTAGGTATTGGCGGCCTGCTGATCCCATGGGCAGCTTTCCTTCCCAGTGGTTTTGCCACGTTCCTTATCTGGGCGTCCTATGCGCTTATTGGAATCGCTCTTGTCCTGTCGATTGTCTCCGCGCTTGAGTACGTACGTGACGCGCAAAGACTTTCGCGGGAAAGTTCGTCGTCGGCTGATCAGGACAAATAGTTGAGGGAAGAGCCGTTGCCCGCGACCGACGAATGGACCAAGATTCCCCACACGGATGTTGCCCGCAGTGTTGCTGAACTTATTACTCGTGGGTTGACGTTGGGATGTGCAGAATCGCTGACCGGAGGAGCGTTGACCTCGACGTTCGTGTCGGTACCGGGGGTTTCGGAAATATTGCGTGGCGGCATTGTCAGCTACGCAACAGACATCAAGGCATCGGTTCTTGGTGTCTCTCAGCGCCGGCTTGATGAGACGGGCCCTGTCGACGGCGACGTCGCGCTCCAGATGGCCCGTGGTGTGTGTCGGGTGTGTGGCGCGGATGTTGGTTTGTCGACGACGGGCGTTGCTGGTCCCGGGCCCGTCGACGGACATCCTGCGGGAACGGTGTGGATCGCAATCGCCGGCGCTCTTGGGGAGCGGAGTAGGCTGTTGCATTTGCGCGGTGATCGTGGAGAGATTCGGAAACAGACCATAGAATGCGTACTTGGTCTATTGGATGAGCATTTGTCGTTAAACTTATCGTGACCTGGGGTGTCCTCCCCAATTCCCGGCTCTTTTCAGGAAACCCACAGCTACACTTGACATGCTAGGAGCATCAAGGAAAAAGACTTGAGCGTGCTCGGCTCAAGTTTGGAAGCAGTTTGAAGGTCCTGGGAATTAATCCTGACTTTGCTGCGTTGAGGAGAGTGATGAGCATGGATCTACGTACCGGCGTTAACCGGAAAAGTGATGGAGCTGCGCGAAAGGTTGGCACAATGCCCGAATCGAATCATCAGGAACAGCCGCTTCTGCGTCGTGAACTAGGTGAGGTGTTGCGCGAGTACCGCCAGCGCCAAGGCCGCACGTTGCGTGAAGTCTCCTCTGACGCCCGCGTCTCGTTGGGATACCTCTCCGAGGTTGAGCGTGGACAGAAGGAAGCGTCCTCCGAACTTCTTGCATCTATTTGTATGGCACTGAATGTGCCGCTGAGCCACGTCCTGCGTTTGGTCGCGGACCGCATCGACTTTGCCCAGGGTCGAATTCCTCCCCATCTGCGTGTGCCGGACTCCGTCCCGGACGAACTTGTTCGTGCGGAGCTTGCCAAGCTGAGGTGAGGGAATCTGAATTCTGGAACGCCCTAGATTGGGCGTTCCCCGGCGGTTACGGGCAGAGTTTGGCTCAGGATCTTGTCCTGTCCGCTCTTGATGAGCGGAGCCCGGCACAGGCCATTCACGCAGGCGTCAGCCCTCAGAAAGTATGGGATGCGATGTGTGAGTCAATGGATCTACCCGCCTCCTATCACTACATTCATCGAGTCAAACCTGAAGAGCGAGACGCCCTTGGGCGTTAATCTCTCACCCCTCCATCCTTGAATCTCATGAACGGGGCTGTATCAGAAGGTCTGTTGACCAACTGATACAGCCCCGTTCTCATCTTTCTGAGACTTTCTGGGGTTCGTAAGCTGCAGTAGGTGCTGTGCAAGAAATCCGATAGGGCTGGGTTGTGTGACGGAATCCGACTTTTGATACAGCTCCGTGTGTGGCGTGGAAACGGTGAGGGGACCGACGACGGCGTTATTGCCCAGCGCGAGAAACAACACTCCCGGGTCCTAGGACTTTATTCGAACGTACGTTCGGTATATTGTTTTCCCCAGATCAAGAAAACGCGCGCTCATCCACAGGAGTTGACGTGAGCGCGTTTTATGTCGGAGGTCGGGCATAGCGTAGATCTCGTAGCCACTCGGAGAGGGTGGCAACGTTAAGACCTGTTCTATTGGCCGTCACAGTGTGACTCACAAGCAAAGGAAATCGCCATGGCGAAGAACCCTACGAAGAGCGAAAAAGTCCAGAACCAGAAGGAATCGTCCGCCGATAACAGGGCGAAGGCTCTGGACGCAGCCCTGTCCCAAATTGACCGCCAGTTCGGCAAGGGATCCGTCATGCGCCTAGGAGATCATGTGGCGCCCAAGGTGCAGGTCATTCCCACAGGTTCTGTGGCCCTTGATGTCGCACTGGGTATTGGCGGTTTGCCGCGCGGCCGAGTTATCGAGGTGTACGGCCCGGAATCCTCAGGAAAAACAACCGTTGCGCTGCACGCCGTGGCCAACGCCCAGAAAAACGGCGGCATTGCCGGTTTCATTGACGCGGAACATGCACTGGATCCGGAGTACGCGCGCAAGCTTGGTGTAGATACCGATTCCCTTATCGTCTCGCAGCCTGATACTGGCGAACAGGCTCTGGAAATCGCGGACATGCTCATTCGCTCCGGTGCGTTGGACATCATCGTTATCGACTCGGTGGCCGCTCTTGTTCCCAAGGCGGAAATTGAGGGCGAGATGGGTGATTCCCACGTTGGCCTCCAAGCCCGCCTTATGAGTCAGGCGTTGCGTAAGATCACCGGAGCACTTTCTGCTTCTGGGACTACCGCGATCTTCATCAACCAGCTGCGCGAGAAGATTGGCGTATTCTTTGGTAACCCTGAGACAACCACGGGTGGTAAAGCACTGAAGTTCTACGCCTCGGTGCGTCTTGATATCCGCCGTATTCAGACGTTGAAGGAAGGCGACAACCCCGTCGGTAACCGTACCCGTGTCAAGGTTGTGAAGAATAAGATGGCTCCGCCGTTCAAGCAGGCGGAATTCGACATCCTGTATGGCGAGGGGATCTCGCGTGAGGGTGGAATCATCGATATGGGCGTTGATCTAGGTGTAGTCCGTAAATCGGGCGCCTGGTATACCTACGATGGTGACCAGCTTGGTCAGGGCAAAGAGAAGGTGCGCCAGTTCCTCAAAGACAACCCTGAGATGGCTGACGAAATCGAGAAGAAGATCCTAGCCCAGGTAGGTATCGGCGTTGATCCGGACGAGGTAGCTGAGGCTGAAGGGGCAGAGGACGTCGATTTCTGATGCTCGCTGATGGGCGGAAACGCTCCGGGTATCACAGGGGTGAATCGGGCGTGCCAGGAACGGGACGTCGGAAGCGTTCTGCGGGAAGAACACGAAACGTGGAGCCACGCGAGCTGAGTATTGAGGAGCAGCGGGAGAAGGCGCGAGACATCGTCGTACGGCAACTTGCGATGATGGATCGTTCTCGCGCCCAACTTGCTGAGGCTCTGGAACGTCGAGGAATCTGCGCTGACGTCGTCGATGAGATTCTTGAACGTTTCGAGGAGCTTGGTCTGATTGATGATGCGCATTTTGCCGAGGTGCTCACTCGTACTCGTTTCGCGGAGAAGGGTGCGTCACGGCGGGCCATTCTTGCCGAACTTCAACGCAAGGGAGTGGCCCGAGATCTAGCTGAACAAGCTCTGGCGCAGATCGATCCCGAGGATGAACTGGAGGCGGCAGTGACTCTGGCGATGAAGAAGCTACGGTCCACCTCGGGGAATCCAGATACCCTGACACGGCGAACGTATGCCGCGCTGGCGCGCAAGGGCTTCGACCCTGAGCAATGCTCGCAGGCACTGCGCGAAGCTCGAGTACGGCTTGCGGAGTGACGCCGCAGGCGAAGAGATGCGGCGGTTACGATGACAAGAAATGCGATAGTTACAGGTACAGCATTGGTTATTGGTAGCACGTATCGGTTGCCGAGAGCTGTCCAATATCTCGACGTGACCAATTCAGCCCAAAAGTAAAGGGGATGTTGACGCGTGCCTGCACTAGACTTATCGGCGATGTCTGAGCTACCACGTACCTATGCCATCCGAACTCTCGGATGCCAGATGAATGTTCACGATTCCGAGCGCCTAGCCGGCCTCCTGCAGGAAGCTGGCTACGTTCCGGTTGCCCAAGTTCCCCAGAAGGCCGCGCGAGCGACGCTGGCTGGGGACGAAGGGGCGGACGTTGTCATCCTCAATACCTGTTCCGTCCGCGAGAATGCAGCAAACCGTCTCTTTGGCAATCTAGGTCAGTTGGCTTCGGTGAAGCGCGAACGGCCGGGAATGCAGGTTGCGGTGGGCGGTTGCCTCGCCCAGCAGATGCGTGAAGGAATTGTTGAGAAGGCTCCCTGGGTGGATGCCGTTCTTGGAACCCACAACCTTGACGTACTCCCGGCCTTGCTAGAGCGTGCACGCCACAACAACGAGGCGGCCGTGGAGATCGAGGAATCCCTCAAGGTCTTCCCGTCCACGCTGCCCACACGCCGTGAGTCGGCATATGCAGCCTGGGTGTCCATCTCCGTGGGATGCAACAATACGTGCACCTTCTGCATCGTGCCTCATCTGCGTGGCAAAGAAAGAGATCGCCGTCCGGGCGAGGTCCTCTCCGAGGTGGGAGCTGTGGTGTCTGAGGGAGCCATTGAGGTGACCCTGCTCGGGCAGAACGTTAACTCATATGGCGTGGGATTTGGTGACCGTCAAGCCTTCGGCAAACTGTTGCGCGCCTGCGGTGAGATCGAAGGTTTAGAGCGCGTGCGCTTCACCTCGCCACATCCGGCGGCCTTCACCACGGACGTCATTGACGCGATGGCTGAAACCCCCAACGTTATGCCGTCGCTCCACATGCCGTTGCAGTCGGGCTCGGACCGCATCCTACGTGCGATGCGCCGCTCCTACCGTTCGGAGCGTTTCCTGGGTATCTTGAGTGCTGTTCGCGAGCGGATTCCAGACGCTGCGATTACTACGGATATCATCGTGGGCTTCCCCGGCGAGACCGAAGAGGACTTCCAGGCCACGCTTGATGTGGTGGAGAAGTCCCGTTTCTCCTCCGCTTTCACCTTTATTTATTCTCCACGCCCGGGAACTCCTGCGGCGGACATGGAGGAGCAGGTGCCGCAGGACGTCGTCGCCGAGCGCTACCAGCGTCTTATCGCTCTTCAGGAGCGCATCTCCGCTGAGGAGAACGCGGCGCAGGAAGGTCGCACTGTGGATGTGTTGATTTCCGCGAGTGAGGGCCGGAAGGATCAGTCGACGAGCCGCGTGAGTGGCCGCGCTGCGGACAACCGCCTTGTCCATGTAGCTCTGCCGGAGCACCTCGCGGAATCCGAGCGGCCTCGCCCCGGCGACATGGTTCGCGCTGTCGTGACCCATGCTGCTCCCCATCATCTGGTGGCAGATTCTGCTCTTGCCGGAGGGCTCTTCGAAGTTCGTCGCACCCGCGCTGGTGACGCTTGGGAGAGGCGTGAAAAGCGCGCTGCTGAGCTCAGCGCGGAGGCGGAGGGTAAGGCTCCTGTATCGTTGGGCATTCCTGTCATCCGCTTGGGTGGAAAATAGTGGATGATTTTCTGGAGTAATCGATGATTATCTCGATTGCCGGGCCTACCGCGAGCGGAAAAACGGCGCTTTCGTTGAAGGTGGCGGAGCTTCTCGGCGGCCCGGAGCGGGTGGAAATCGTGTCTGCTGATGCGATGCAACTGTATCGCGGCATGGATATTGGCACGGCAAAGCTTCCGGTGGCCCAGCGCGGCGGAATCGTGCACCATCAGATTGATGTCCTCGATATTCATGATGAAGCAAGCGTCGCCGCTTACCAGCGGTATGCCAGACAGGACGTTGCGGATATTCAGGCTCGCGGCAAGATTCCTCTTGTGGTAGGAGGTTCCGGCCTCTATCTCTCGGCTTTGCTTGATGAACTTGACTTTCCTGGTCACGATCCGCAGATTCGGAGTGAACTGGAAGAGATCGCGGCGCGTGAAGGGCTGGCTCCGCTCGTCGCCGAGCTGGCGATCAAGGATCCCGAGTCGCATGCAACGATCGATCTCGCTAACCCGCGCCGCGTCATCCGTGCGCTCGAAGTTATTCGATTGACAGGTGGGCTATACACGCCGCGTTTCCCGCGCCATACCAACTACTACACAGATCACGTTGCCTTCGCTGTCAATCGTGAGAACGAGCTATTGCATCCCGCGATCATGGGGCGAGCCGAGAGCATGATGGACCATGGACTCTTGGAGGAGACCCGAGTACTCCTTGAACGGGGGCTCCGCGATACTCCAACAGCCTCCCGAGCAACAGGCTACGCTGAGGCGATTGCGGTTCTTGACGGGCACATGACCCGTGAGGAAGCCGTCGCATCTATCGCGCAAGCCACGAGACGCCTAGCAAAGAAACAGCGCACGTGGTTGCGCGCCGATCCTCGGCTCACGTGGTTGGATTTGAGCAAGGGTGATGTGCAGGCGTCCGCTGAGGAGCTGGTCACTGCGGTGCGCGCCAGCGGAGCGCTACAGTAGCCCTGTGTTTGATGGATTAACGCTGACCAAGGGTCACGGCGCTGGCAACGATTTTGTTTTGGTACCGGATCCGCTCGGGGCACGTGACATCTCGCCCGAGATCGTCGCCCAAATATGTGACCGTCACACCGGGATTGGTGGCGATGGCCTTATCCGTGTCATCCATACAGAAGCGCTGCTGCGCGAGGATCCGTCACTCGCCACATTGTTTCCCGGCGAGTCTCTTCCCGAGTGGTTCATGGATTACCGAAATGCAGACGGTTCCATCGCCGAGATGTGCGGTAACGGCGTTCGTGTCTTTGTTCACTACCTGTGCTGTCAAGGACTAGTTGACCTGGAACCGGGCGGTAGCGTTGCCGTTGCCACCCGTGGCGGCATCAAGAATGTCACCTTCGACGCCCCCGATTACACCGTTGACATGGGCGAATACCAGTTGCCCTTCGGGCCGGACGGTGCCGATACTCGCGTCAGTATCCCCGGGGTGGGGGAACGCCTGGCTCTTTCAGTGGCGATGCCAAACCCTCACACGGTTGTTCTCCTAGAGAACGACGACGAGCTCGCAGCGGCTGATTTCCACGCCACACCCGGGTATGACCCGGTTCCTGAGTTCGGTACCAACCTGGAACTTGCGGTGGATCGACCGGGTGCGCGGACCTTGGGCGGTACGAGTCCGTCTGAGCGTGTCGAGATGCGGGTGCTCGAGCGCGGCGTGGGGGAGACCCTCGCCTGCGGCACCGGCACCTGCGCAGTAGCGCTTGCCGTGCTGTTCGGACGTGGTGAAAGCGAAGGGGTGGTACCGATCCATTCACCCGGTGGAAACCTCAGCGTGCGCATTGAGGCAGGCCGTGCTTACCTCACCGGCCCCGCAGAGCTGGTTGCTGACTTCTCACTCTTAAATCGCTAGTGGCGGGATAGTGCACCGAAAATGGGATTTTTGCTCCTTTTCATCGGGTTTTATACCACATACGGTGCACTATCGTGGATTGTCAGGAACCCCGCCGCGCCTCCAGAATTCGGAAGCCTTTGGCTGAGGCAAGCTTCTCGCAACTGAATCCCTGTCCATGGAGCCATTTCTGAAGCGAGTCCGCGCCAAGATTCTTCTGGACCACGAGGTAGGCAACACCGTCGTCGGTGAGAACAGACAGCCAGGACACGAGCAGCTCGTGTAGCGCCTCCTTGCCGATACGCACTGGAGGGTTTGACCAGATGAGGGACACCTTGCGATCGCCAAGCGCTGCGAAAGCTTTATCGGGGGTGTAGACCGCGCTGGCCAGGCCGGGAGCTTCCCACAGGCCCGCGCGTTGAAGATTACGTTCGGTGAGTTCGCACGAGCGTTCGTTGACATCTACACCCCAGATCTCAGTGATGCTGTCGTCCTGCTGCTTGGCTTCCGATTCCGCGAGCGAATCACGAACAGCTGCAGCGAGTGCGATTGTGATCGGTCCCCAGCCACAGCCAATGTCCACGGCCAACTGGCCTGGTTTGACGTCGGGGAAGGGGACTTTGTCGAGCAGCACCGCGGTTCCTTTGTCCACGCGCTCGTGGGAGAAGACGCCGGGTTGGGTCATAACCGTGTATTCGATGCCTTGTAAATGGACGCGGCGTTCGGTGGTCGTGGCAGATGCGGACGGGGTCGCGGAGAAGTAATGGTCGTTGCTCACGGAACAAGCGTATCGGACGCACTTGTGGGTGTGGAACGGGCGTCACGTCCTACGGTATTCGATCTCATGTTGCGCACCGTTGTTGCACGTGTGTGATGTCTTGGTGGTGGACTGACCGTGACCATTTCCCCTCTACGCTGGTGGCGAGGGGAACATCTTTCTCCCGCCTGGCGTGAGAAAATAGATGTCACGCTTAAGCGGCCACATTGCCGAATCTCTCGGCGCACTGTCAAAGGAGCATATGACGTCTCACGACTCGGGTACTTCATTTACCCAGCATCATCGCAACAATGTTGATTTCGATCCCGCAATGGACTCCATTGAGACGACCGACGTCCACTCGCGCCGCGGTACAGCGCTGCAGGCTGACCCGGCTTACCAGGGTAGCTGGTCAGGCGACGATCTCGAACGCGAAGAGCGCTCATCCCTGCGCCGTGTGGCCGGACTAGATGCCGGTGTCGAACGCGAAGAAGGCGTCGATATCGAGTATCGCCAGGTGCGGTTGGAACGCGTCATCCTTGTCGGACTATGGACCGAAGGGCTGCTCCAGTCCGCTGAAGATTCGCTGCGCGAGCTCGCCGCGCTCGCTGAGACAGCTGGCTCCGAGGTGCTCGATGGCATCATCCAGAAGCGTGACCTTCCCGATCCCGCCACCTACCTCGGCAAGGGCAAAGCACATGAACTCGCTGAACTCGTGGCTTCCAAGGGCGCAGATACTGTCATTGCTGACTCTGAGCTTGCCCCTTCGCAGCGCCGAGCTCTGGAGGACATTGTCCAGGTGAAGGTCATTGACCGCACCTCACTCATCCTCGATATCTTCGCCCGGCACGCCAAGTCCCGTGAGGGCAAGGCCCAGGTGGAGCTGGCTCAGCTTGAATACCTGCTGCCGCGCCTGCGTGGTTGGGGTGAGTCGATGTCCCGGCAGGCGGGTGGTCGAGTGGCTGCCGGTGCCGGTATTGGCTCACGCGGTCCCGGCGAAACCCAGATCGAACTTGATCGGCGCCGCATCCGCACGAAGATGGCCAAACTGCGCCGTGACATCGCCCAGATGACTCCGGCGCGGGAGCAGCAACGGGCAGAACGGCGCCGTACGGGCGTGCCCTCGGTCGTCGTCGTCGGATATACGAACGCCGGCAAGTCGTCGCTTCTCAACAGGCTCACGGGAGCTGGCGTCCTTGTGGAGAACGCACTGTTCGCTACGCTGGATCCCACTGTGCGCCGCGCGCGAACGCCGCAGGGCCGTGATTTCACCATTTCGGACACCGTCGGATTCGTACGTAACCTTCCCACGCAGCTGGTGGAGGCGTTCCGCTCCACCCTGGAGGAGGCGGGCGACGCGGATGTCCTGCTGCACGTCGTGGATTCATCCCACCACGATCCTGTGGGGCAGGTTCGTGCCGTCCGCGAGGTTCTGTCGGACGTTTCCGGTACACAAGAGGCACGCGAAATTATCGTGCTGTCGAAGGCGGACCTTGCCGATCCCATCGACTTGGCAGCGCTGCGCTCGCGGTTCCCGGGCGCCGTCGTCGTTTCATGTTTGACGGGTGAGGGTATTGACGATCTTCTCAACGCCATTGATGAGGCACTGCCGCGCCCCGATATTGAGATTGCTGTGACGATTCCGTATTCGTATGGTGGTTTGCTCTCCAAGATTCACGAGTCTGGCGAGCTGTTGGCCCCAGTTGAGTACCGCGAGGGTGGAACCTGGGTACGGGCCCGGATCTCTGGCGAGATGGAAGGCGCACTGCGTGAAGCGGGAATTCTTGTAGGCGAGGCTCAATAGCCGCGGATACGGTAGTTACACCCGACCTAGCCACGAACACCACGAATACGGTAGCTACAAACACGATGAACGAGAATGTCAGTGCGATCCTCGAGGCGACGATCGCTGATCTCGGGGGAGTCCCGCGCGCGGGTCAGACCGAGATGGTGGAGAAGGTTTTCGATGCCCTGGAGACCGACGGGCACCTGCTCGTGCAGGCGGGCACGGGAACTGGAAAGTCCATCGGGTACCTGGTGCCCGCGATGTATTGGTCGGTGGAGTCGGGGCAGCGGGTGGTTGTGTCCACGGCAACGTTGGCGCTGCAACGCCAGATTGTGCTGCATGATGCCCCACGGGTAGCGGAAGCTGTTCATGGCACGTGCGGTGCGCGGCCGAAGGTGTCGCTCCTCAAGGGGTGGAATAACTACGTCTGCCTGCGCAAGGCGGCCGGTGGATACCCGGAGGATGACGCGCTGCTATCGCGTGCCGCCGGGGAGTACGGGGCGAGCGCCACGGGTGAGGAAGTGGTGCGCCTGCGTGAGTGGGCGATGTCCACGGACACGGGAGATCGTGATGACCTTGTCCCCGGGGTGTCTGATCGCGCCTGGCGTCAGGTCTCGATTTCCAAGCCGGAATGCATCGGCAATTCGTGTCCATTACGTGGCTCGTGTTTCCCTATTCTCAGCCGACAGGAGGCGGAGGATGCGGACGTCGTCATTACCAATCACTCGATTCTTGGCTTGGAGAGTGCGGGCGTGCCCATTCTTCCGGGCGCGGGTGCCTACGTGATCGATGAGGCCCACGACCTCGTCGACCGGGTCACAGGGCAGCTGACAGTGTCTATCTCCAAATCCGAGATCAACAGCTTGGCTAGGCTGCTACGGCGCGAGAAGATTCTTGCGACCGGATTAGAGAGCACGGCCGATGGATTAGCGGACGTCTTGGGTGAGCTGCCGGAGGGCCGACTCACCGAACGGCCTGCTCTCTTAACCGACAGCTTGCTTGCGCTCCTCGGCGAGCTGCAACAAGCCTCGGAGGATGTTTCGTCGTTGCCGGGCAAGGAAGAGTCGGATGTGGCGGCGAAGAACGTGGTGCGGTCCCGTGTGCAGTCGCTGGCAGAGGTTGTCTCGCAGCTCTTGTCCGACGACGTTGCGGAGGGAAAGCTGGTTATCTGGATTCAGCGTGACTTTGACGACGTCCCATCCCTGCATGTTGCACCGCTGGACGTGTCGAGTTCTCTCGCGGATACTCTTTTTGAGGGAAAACCGGCCATCCTGACCTCCGCGACTCTGACGGTGGGAGGGTCCTTCCACCACGCGGCAAGCGAGGTGGGATTCACGTTCCCCAGCCAGGGGCCGTGGGAAGGGATCGACGTCGGCTCGCCTTTCGAGCACGGTAAACAGGGAATTCTCTACGTGGCCTCGCACCTGCCGGTTCCAGGGCGTGATGGCTACGGTGAGGAACATCTGCAAGAGATTGTGGAGCTCATCGAGGCTTCGCAGGGCGGGGCGCTGTGCCTGTTCACTTCGCGGCGCGGAGCAGAGACTGCCGCTGAATACGCACGCGACCGGTTGAGGACACCGGTACTGTTGCAGGGAGAGGACCAACTGCCCACCCTTGTCAGAGATTTTGCCGACGACGACGCCACCTCGCTTTTCGGGACGCTATCCCTGTGGCAGGGTGTGGATGTTCCCGGCAAAACGTGCCGACTTGTAGTTATCGACAGAATCCCGTTCCCACGGCCTAATGATCCTTTGATCCAGGCTCGTCACGAAGCCGTGGTCGCCAGCGGCGGAAATGGGTTTATGCAGGTATCGGCCTCGCATGCAGCACTATTGCTCGCGCAAGGCGCGGGACGATTGTTACGCCGTAGCGACGACAAGGGTGTGGTGGCAGTTCTTGATCCACGCTTGCGAACTGCCCGCTATTCAGGGTTCTTGGTGGCATCGTTGCCTCCGATGTGGCCGACAACAGATAAACATGTGGCGCAGGCTGCACTTACAAGATTGGCGCAAGGATAGGGACTTTATTCAGCAGCGAAGTGTGGAATCAGTCCGTAGACTGTTTTTCGACGGCAGAATTCACTGCCAATCCACGATGAGGAGTTGCTGTGTCGAGTACGCCAACTAATGAGACCACTGAATCACAGGCCG
>RRZT010501982.1_pt1 | contig 21201 bp, 18 predicted proteins | sample 2165551 | NCBI WGS metagenome assembly RRZT01 (sample SAMN10456910, study PRJNA506462) | wastewater metagenome | biome: wastewater; feature: sludge; material: wastewater sludge; isolation source: wastewater sludge with Escherichia coli K12::gfp cells carrying plasmid... | place: USA: Moscow, Idaho... | reverse complement strand
GGCCAGCATCAGCGAGTCGATGCCCCCGGTCGAGGACAGCAAGGGAGACGACGAGGGAGTCGAGTCGCGCAACGTCGCAGGGCTCGTGGTCACCGGCGACGGACCGCTCGTCGTGCGCGAGAAGGAGTTCGAGACCGAGCCGCTGACGCTCGCCCAGGCGCTGGACGAGATGGAACTGGTCGGCCACGACTTCTTCCTGTACCAGGACGCCGAGAGCGGCAAGCCGTCGGTCGTCTACCGCCGCAAGGCCTACAACTACGGCGTGATCCACCTCAACGTCTCGTAACCTCCGCAGCAACGAACCCGACGCTCGCCCCGACCCGACCGGCCGGGGCGAGCGTCGTTCTGTGTTGCTTGGCGCTGGGCGTTAGGATGATTGGCGGTATAGCCGCCATGTGCGCGACTGACGGAAGAGAAGAAGGACTTACCCCGTGGGATTCATGGATTTTCTGAGCGGCCTCGGCTCAGGGGCGCAGCTCCGCAAGCTCCAGAAGGTGGCCGATCAGGTCAACTCCATCGAGGAGGAGTTCCAGGCGATGTCGGATGCGGAGCTCCGCGCCGAGACCGACAACTTCCGCAAGCGGATCGAGGACGGCGAGTCGCTCGACCGGATCATGCCGGAGGCCTTCGCCACCGTCCGTGAGGCGTCGGTGCGCGTGCTCGGCAAGCGTCACTTCGACGTCCAGCTGATGGGCGGCGCGGCCCTGCACTGGGGCAACATCGCCGAGATGAAGACCGGTGAGGGCAAGACCCTCGTCGGCACCCTGCCCGCCTACCTGAACGCGCTCAGCGGCAAGGGCGTGCACGTGGTCACCACCAACGACTACCTCGCCAAGTACCAGTCGGAGCAGATGGGTCGCATCCATCACTTCCTCGGCCTCGAGGTCGGGGCGATCCTTGCCCAGATGACGCCCGAGGAGCGACGGGTCGCCTACGGCGCCGACATCACCTACGGCACCAACAACGAGTTCGGCTTCGACTACCTGCGCGACAACATGGCCCTGCGCAAGGACGACATGGTCCAGCGCGGTCACCACTACGCCATCGTCGATGAGGTCGACTCGATCCTCGTCGACGAGGCCCGCACCCCGCTGATCATCTCCGGTCCCGCCGAGGACAACCACGAGTGGTACCCGGTCTTCGCCCGGATCGCCCGCTCCCTCGTGCGCGACCGTGACTACGAGGTCGACGAGAAGAAGCGCACCATCTCCGTGCTCGCGCCGGGCATCGAGGCCGTCGAGGACCGGCTCGGCATCGAGAATCTCTACGAGTCGGCCAACACGCCGCTGATCTCCTACCTGAACAACTCCATCAAGGCGAAGGAACTGTTCAAGCGGGACAAGGACTACGTCATCGCAGGCGACGAGGTCCTCATCGTCGACGAGCACACCGGCCGAACGCTCGCGGGTCGTCGCTACAACGAAGGTCTGCACCAGGCGCTCGAGGCCAAGGAGGGCGTGCAGATCAAGGACGAGTACCAGACGCTCGCCACGATCACCCTGCAGAACTACTTCCGCATGTACGACAAGCTCGCGGGCATGACGGGTACCGCGAAGACCGAGGAGTCCGAGTTCCAGAAGATCTACGGTCTCGGTGTCATCCCGATCCCGACCAACCGGCCGATGGTCCGCGTGGACCAGCCCGATCTGATCTACCGCACGCTGGACGCCAAGTACGACGCGATCGTCGAGGACGTCGTGGAGCGGCATGCTAAGGGGCAGCCGATCCTGATCGGCACGGCTTCGGTCGCCAAGTCCGAGACCCTCTCGGCGCTGCTGAAGAAGGCGAACGTTCCGCACGAGGTGCTCAACGCGAAGCACCACGAGTCCGAGGCCGCGATCGTCGCGGAGGCCGGCCGCAAGGGCGCGGTGACGGTCTCCACCAACATGGCAGGACGAGGCACCGACATCATGCTCGGCGGCAACCCCGAGTTCCTCGCCGACCTGCAGCTGCGCAAGCAGGGGCTCGACCCGGCGGAGACCCCGGAGGAGTACGAGGCGGCCTGGGCGAAGACCCTCGAGGCACTCGAGGAGCAGACGACGATCGAGCACGAGGAGGTCGTAGAGGCCGGAGGTCTCTATGTGGTCGGCTCCGAGCGCCACGAGTCGCGACGCATCGACAACCAGCTGCGTGGCCGTTCCGGACGTCAGGGCGACCCGGGGGAGTCGCGCTTCTACCTCTCGCTCAGCGACGACCTGATGCGGCTGTTCCGACCGGAGCTGCTGGAGCGGGCGCTGCTGATGATGAAGGTTCCCGACGACGTGCCGATCGACATGAAGTCGGTCTCGAAGTCGATCGAGGGGGCCCAGAAGCAGGTCGAGGCGCAGAACTTCGAGATGCGCAAGAACGTGCTCAAGTACGACGACGTGATGAACCGCCAGCGCCACACCATCTACGCCGATCGCCGCAAGGTGCTCGACGGCGTGGACGTGTCGGAGCAGCTGCGTAACGCCACGCAGCGCGTCGTCGGCGACGTGGTCCGCACCCACACGCAGGGGATCCCGGAGGACTGGGACTTCGAGACCATGCTGACCGAACTGAAGGCGCTCTACCCGGTCACCGTCACTCTCGACGACCTCGAGGAGGAGGCGGCGAACCAGGAGGAGCTGGTCGAGCTCTTCCAGGACGACGCCCAGAAGGCCTATGACGCCCGCGAGGAGCAGTTGGGCGAGGAGACCATGCGCGAACTGGAGCGTCAGGTCCTGCTCACCGTGCTCGACCGCAAGTGGCGCGAGCACCTCTACGAGATGGACTACCTCCGCGAGGGCATCGGCCTGCGCGCCATGGCGCAGCGCGACCCGCTGGTCGAGTACCAGCGCGAGGGCGGCGACATGTTCAACGCCATGATGGAGGCCTTCATGGAGGAGGTCGTCGGCTACCTGTTCAATCTCGAGGTCAAGCCCGTCGAAGCCCAGCCTCAGGTCGGCGTCGTCACCGACGAGTCCGGGGCGGCCGTGACCGTCGGCTCCCTGACCGGCAGCGCGGCGAAGGCGGAGGACCGGGACGAGGACGAGCCAGCCAAGCAGCCTGCCGCCCCGCTCGCGAAGGGGCTCGAGCGCAAGGCCGAGCAGCGGCTGAGCTACTCGGCCCCCGACGAGTCGGGCGAGGCGACCCGGACCGGCTCCGAACCGGCGAAGAGCACCGAGAAGGTCGGGCGCAACCAGCCCTGCCCGTGCGGCTCCGGCAAGAAGTACAAGGTGTGCCACGGACGCCCCGGCGCCAACTGACCCACCCCTCGGCCCCCTTCCGCGATCGCGGAAGGGGGCCTCGTGCTTTCCCGCTCACCTGCCGGGCTCGAGCACGAACAGCTCGGTGCACTTCCAGGCTCGCTGGCCGGCGTCGAGCCGGATCACGCAGCTGACCCAGCGTGAGGCGCACGCGAGCCGCACGCTGGCCTCGACGGCCCTCCCCGTCGGCATCTGCGCCCGGACCCGACCCAGCCGCATCCGCCGGAACCGCCCGCCGTCGACGTAGCCGGCGAGCCGGGTGAAGGCGTCGAGACCGAGGTGGGGGCGCAGCTGGTGCAGTGGACGCCTGCCCATCATCGCCTCCATCACGGCGGTGATCAGCGACAACGCCTGAGGCGGGGCGGGCTGCTGGGTGAGGTCGAGGATCGGCGCCGCGATCGCCGCTGACCTGGCCGGAATCATCGTGAGAACTGTCATGGCCCGACGTTAAGCGGGCTCCCTGCGGGCGGCTCACGGTGGTCGTCGCGGGAACAACAGCGGCCCACCCCGGACAACACCGGCCGTCCCGAGGCAGCACCTGCACGCGGCGCGTTCGACTTGCGTCCTGTGTGGTTGTCGAACGACTAGGCTGGCGATGTGAATCGACAACTGGTTTTCGTCCCCGTCTCCGAGGATGAGCTGCGCGTGCTCGGCGGCGAAACGCTCGACGCCGACCGCCCCGCCTACACCGTCACCCCCGAACTGCTCGCCGAGCTCGGCTACGGCGAGTCCGATTCGGAGGACGCCGAGTACGCGGCGCTCGTGCTCGCCTCGGTCGCGGGGCTCGCCGCGCACGGCATCAGGCTCGTCGTCGTCGCAGAGGTCGACCCGTCGCTGGTCTCGGCAGGCGAGGACCCGGCGAACGGGCAGGTCGTTCTCGCGGAGCTTCCCACCCGCCCGATCACCTCCTGGTTCGCGGACGAGCCGGGAACCGACGTCACAGACGCGGCCGCCATCTCCAAGGGCCTCAGCATCGACCAGGCCTGGGACCTCGACCAGGTCCAGGACCTGCTGAACCATCACGATCTACTCTGGAACGACGTCGTCGAGTACCGCAGACACAAGGAGGACTGAGCCATGCCCCGCTCCATCTGGAAGGGATCGATCTCTTTCGGTCTCGTCTCCATCCCCGTCAAGGTCTACGGGGCCAATGACGACAAGGACGTCAGCTTCCGTCAGGTGCACTCCACCGACGGCGGTCGCGTCAGGTACCAGCGGGTCTGCGAGACCTGCGGCGAGGTCGTCCAGTTCGCCGACATCGCGAAGGGCTACGAGGCCTCGGACGGTCGGATGGCGATCCTGACCGACGAAGACTTCGCGAACCTCCCGCTCTCGACGCTCAAGACTGTCGACGTCGTGCAGTTCGTCGACGAGGAGGAGGTCGATCCGCGCTTCTTCCAGAAGACCTACTTCCTGGAGGCCGAGACCGTCGGGCAGAAGCCGTACGTGCTGCTGCGTGACGCGCTCACCCGGGAGAACAAGGTGGCGGTGGTGAAGGTCGCCCTGCGCAGCCGAGAGTCGCTTGCGCTGATCCGCGCGAAGGACGACCTGCTGCTGATGCACACGATGTACTGGCCCGACGAGCTGCGCGACGGGGCGTTCGCCGCACCTCCCGCGGAGGTCACCGTCTCCGACGCCGAGATCGACATGGCCAAGATGCTGATCGGTCAGCTGGAGGGGACCTTCGACCCCGAGGCGTACAGCGACTCCTACCGGGAGGCCCTGCTGGAGGTCGTCGAGGCCAAGCTCGCAGGTGCCCCGGCACCGGAGGCGGCCGACACGTCGGCTCCTGCCGGCGACGTGGTCGACCTGATGGCGGCGCTGAAGGCCTCCGTCGAGGCCGCGAAGCAGCGGCGTGAGCAGGCGGCGGAGACGAAGGCGAGTTGATGCGGCCGACCACCATCTCCTTCGATGAGGAGGGCGAGGCCGATGCGACGCGGGAGGCCCTCGAGGCGGCCGGTCACCACGTCGAGACCGGGCGCGAACGGTTCCTCGGGGAGGATGACGACGAGGAAGTGGTGTTTCTGATCCTCACCGACGCCGACGCCGGGGCGGCACGCGCCCTGGTCGTCGGCGACGGTTTCGTGATCGGGTGAGGGACCGGTTCAGCGGCTGAGCCAGTCGGCGGCGCGCCGCTCGAGGCCCGCGAAAGCGTTGCGGATGAAGGGCTCGACCTGCGCCTCGACCTTCTTGCCTACCAGAGGGATCTTGACCAACAGGTCGCCGGTGTAGCGGCCCTCGGTGGTGCCGTCCTTGGGCAGCATTTCCGCCTGCGCGTTCACGTCCACGGGCATCCCGACGACGTCGACCGTCACGGTGCCGTTGATCACGCCGTCAGGGCGGGGCGCTTCGAAGTGGAAGGTCTGGTTGATCTTGATCGACGAGCCGACGAACTTCGCGAGGTTGGCGGGCACCGGAAGGGCCATGTTGAGGCTGGTGTTGTCGGGGTTGACGGCGACGGAGTGTTCCAGCGCGCCGGCGTGCTGGGCGACGTCGGTGAGGAAGTCCTCATTGCGCAGAAGGGCGACGACCCGCTCGGGGTCGGCGTCGTAGGTGTGGACGTAATCGAGCTTCATGGCACCAAGCCTATAGGCGCGACGAAGCAGCCAGGCGTGGCTCAGCGGCCCTCGGCCTGCTCCTTGAGCACCTTCTGGTGGCGCTCCCGCTCGTCGACGAGCCAGCCGGGCGGATCGGCGAGGAGGACACCGATCTCGTCCGCGTCCATGGCGTCGGCGACTCCTGCGCGGGCAAGACCCGAACGGGAGATGCCGAGCTTCTGGGCGACGACATCGCGCGGGAAGGGGCCGGTGCGGCGCAGTTCGACCAGCCAGGCGGGCGGGTTCTCACGGAGCTCGTCGAGCTCCTCGCGCGTGTGCGTCGAGGTGCGGAACTCCTCGGGTGCCGCAGGCAGGTAGATGCCGAGCTTCGCGGCTGCGGTGATCGGCTTCAACGTCTGGCTCATGGGCTCAGCCTACTGGCACTGGCGGTAGCCTTGCGAGGTGACGACTCCCGAGCAGCCCCACGAGCCCCCGGCGGGCCTCCGGATCGCGTACGTGCCCGGGGTGACCCTCACGAAGTGGCGCCGGATCTGGGCGGAGCGCTTCCCTGGCCACGAGCTGACGATCCTCGAAGTCACAGAGAAGAACCAGCGCGACGTGCTCGTCGAGGACCTCGCGGACATGTGCTTCGTCAGGTTGCCGATCGACCGGGAGGACCTGCACGCCATCCCGCTGTACGAGGAACAGCCGGTGGTGTGGATGTCGAAGGACCACCTGCTCGCGGCACTCGACGAGGTCTCACCCGCAGACCTGGAGGACGTCACGGTGCTGCACGATGCAGAGCCAGGCAGCATCGAGCTGGCCACCTACTGCGCCGCCGTCCTGCGCGTTCCCATGTCGATCGCGAGGAGCGGGAGCCGGCGCGACCTGATCTATCTTCCCGCCCTCGAAGAGCCGACCACCACGGTCGCGCTCGCCTGGCGCACCGACAACGCGAACCCCCTGATCGACGAGTTCATCGGGGTTGTGCGGGGGCGCAGCGTGAACAGTTCCCGCAGCCAGCGGGAAAGGGGCGAGGCGGTGCCGCGCAAGGCCACAGGCAGGCCGGAGAGGCCAGCGAGGGCGCCGCAGCGGAGCAGGGCGAGGACCCCGCGCGGTCGAGGTCGTCGCTGACCCCTCCGGCCACGTCTGCCGACCTCTACGATGGGGCCCATGAAGATCGATCTGCACACCCACTCGCGCGTCTCGGACGGCACCGACACGCCGACCAGCCTCGTGCGTCTGGCTGCGCAGGCGGGCCTCGACGTGATCGCGCTGACCGACCACGACTCGTTCGGCGGCATCCCCGAGGCCATGGAGGCCGGGAAGCGGATCGGCGTGAAGGTGCTGTGCGGCATCGAGATGTCCACCGAACACAACGGACGCTCCGTCCACCTCCTCGGCTACGGCTGCGACCCGTTCGACCGGCAGCTCGGCGAGGAACTGGGCAGGATCCGCTTCGGTCGCACCGACCGGCTGCCCGGGATGGTCGAGAAGCTGACCGAGGCGGGCCTCCCGATCACGATGGACGATGTGATGACCGCCGCGGGCGGAGCTCCCGCGGTCGGCCGCCCGCACGTCGCCGACGCCCTCGTGGCGAAGGGCTACGTGGAGGACCGCGAGGAGGCGTTCGCGAAGTGGCTGGGTGAGGGGTGTCCCGGCTACGTGCACCGCTACGCCGTCCCCCTCGAGCGGGGCATCGACCTGATGCACGCCGCGAAGGGCGTCGCGGTCATCGCGCATCCGTGGGGGAGGGGCAACCGGGAGACCCTTCCCGCCCCGTACCTGGAGGAGTTGGTGCGCAGCCACGCTCTGGAGGGGATCGAGGTGGATCACCCCGACCACGACGACGACACCCGCTCCCTCCTGTTCGAGATGGGGGCCCGGCTCGGTCTGGTCCGCACGGGGTCGAGCGACTACCACGGCACGGGAAAGAAGAACCATCCCCTCGGCTCGAACCTGACCCGTCCGAGCGCCTACCGCGACCTCATCGGCCGGATCCGGCGCAGGGGCGGCGTCGTCTGAGGCGCTAGGCTAGGGCCGCATCATTCATCGTCCCCGAGGCAGGTTTCACCCATGTCGCTCGACCAGAGCATGCCCGATCAGGAAGCGTCGCTCGCCCGCTCGACGCAGCGCAGCCAGGAGATCGAGGCCGAGATCCAGAAGGATCCGTCCAAGTTCCGCATCCTGACCGGAGACCGCCCCACCGGTCACCTGCACATCGGGCACTACTTCGGGTCGCTGCAGAACCGCGTCCGGCTCGCCGACCTCGGCATCGACACCATGGTGCTGATCGCCGACTACCAGGTGATCACCGACCGCGACGGCGTCGGCCCGATCCGTGAGCGCGTCTACTCGCTGCTCACCGACTACCTCGCGGTGGGTCTCGACCCCCGCTCGGTGACGATCTTCACGCACTCCTCGATCCCGGCGCTGAACCAGCTGATGCTTCCGTTCCTGTCGATCGTTACCGACGCCGAGCTGCGTCGTAACCCGACGGTGAAGGCCGAACTGGACGACACGGGAGACCGGCCGATGTCCGGCCTGATGCTCACATATCCGGTGCACCAGGCCGCCGACATCCTGTTCTGCAAGGCGAACCTCGTTCCCGTCGGCAAGGACCAGCTGCCGCACCTGGAGCTCGCCCGCGTGATCGCGCGGCGCTTCGACGAGCGCTACGGTCGCGCGGACAAGGCGCAGCAGGTCTTCCCGGAGCCGGAGGCGCTGCTGAGCCGCTCCGGCACGGTGCTCGGCCTCGACGGCCAGAAGATGAGCAAGTCGAAAGGCAACACCATCGAGCTGCGGATGTCGGCCGACGAGACCGCGAAGCTGATCAAGCGGGCGGTCACCGACTCTGACCGTCACATCACCTACGACCCGGTCAACCGGCCAGAGGTCTCCAACCTGGTCAACATCGCGGCGCTGGCGCTCGAACGCGATCCGTTCGAGATCGCCGCGGAGCTCGGCGACGCAGGTGGCGGTGGCCTCAAGAAGCTGGCCACCGAGGCGATCAACGAGTACTTCGCCCCGATCAGGGCCCGAAGGGCCGAGCTCGAGGCCGACCCCGGCTACCTGGCCTCGGTGCTCGCCGACGGCAACGCCCGCGCCAACGCGATCGCCGACCAGACGCTCGCCGAGGTCCGCACCGCGATGCAGATGCGCTACTGAACGACGAAGAAGGCCGCACCGTGGAGGTGCGGCCTTCTTTCATGTCCGGGCGATTCAGCCCTTGTTCTCGTCGCGCTTGACCTCGACACCGTTGACGGTGCGACGACGGCGGCGACGCGGCTTCGAGGGCTTCTCGGACGCGGGGGTCGCTGCTGGTCGGTCGCCGGCCGCCTCGGTGGAACGTGCCCTGCGGCGACGTCCGCCGCCCTCGGAGCTGGTGCTCGCCTGGCGGCGCGGCTCGCGCTCCTTCGGCACGGAGCCGGGGACGCGCCCCTTGGTGCCTTCGGGGATGTCCAGATCGGTGAAGAGGTGTGGGGAGGTCGAGTAGGTCTCGGCCGGCTCACCCTTCCCGAGCTCGAGCGCCTGGTCGATCAGCTTCCAACGGTGCAGATCAGACCAGTCGACGAGCGTCACCGCGACGCCGTTGTTGCCTGCACGGCCGGTGCGGCCGATCCGGTGGACGTAGGTGGCGTCGGTGTCCGGGCATTCGTAGTTGATCACGTGGCTGACGCCGGTGATGTCGATGCCTCGTGCGGCGACGTCCGTGGCGACGAGGACGTTGATCGTCCCCGCCCGGAACTTCTTCAGCGCCCGCTCGCGGGCCTGCTGGTTCAGATCGCCGTGCAGCGCGACGACGGCGAAACCGCGGTCGACGAGGTCGTCCATCAGCCGCTGCGCCGCGCGCTTGGTGCGGGTGAAGATCATGACCTTCGTGGTCTGGTTACCCTGCAGGATCCGCCCGACGATCTCCGGCTTGTCGAGGTCGTGCGCCTGGTAGACGAACTGCTCGATGTCGGGCACCGTCATCTGGGCGTCGTGGCCCTCGGCCCGGATGTTGATGGGCTTGTTCAGCGTGGCGCGGGCCAGCGTGAGGATCGGCGCGGGCATCGTGGCCGAGAACAGCATGGTCTGGCGGCTGTCCGGGGTCTTGCGCAGCAGGCGCTCGATGTCGGGCAGGAAGCCGAGGTCAAGCATCTCGTCGGCCTCGTCGAGCACGAGGACCTGGATGTTGCTCAGGTCGAGCGCGCCGCGGTCGGCGAGGTCGAGGAGTCGGCCGGGCGTGCCGACGGCGATGTCGATGCCCTTCTCGAGGGTGCCGAGCTGCTCGTCATAGCCGGTGCCGCCGTAGATCGTCAGCACGCGCATCTGGAGGTGCTTGCCCGCCACGTCGAGGTCGCGGCCGACCTGGAGGGCCAGTTCGCGGGTGGGGCACACGACCAGCGCGCGCGGCTTACCGTGTTCGGGCTTGACGCCCTCGGAGATGGTCACCATGCGGTGCAGGAGGCTCACGCCGAAGGCGAGCGTCTTTCCAGTGCCGGTGCGCGCCTGACCGATCAGGTCGCTGCCGCCGACGGCAAGCGGAATCGCGAGCGTCTGGATGGGGAAGGGATGGACGATGCCGGCCTCAGCCAGCGCCGACGTGATGGATTCGTGGACGCCAAGGTCGGCGAAGGTCTCGTCGACCGCAATCTCGTTGTCGCTCAGGGGTCAAACCTTAAAGTGAGTCGAACTCACGGCGCGCCGGGCGCAGCCGGAGGCGGGTCGTTGCGGCCCGCATGCGGCCAGTCTATCGCAGGACGTCGGAAGACAGTCAGCCTGGAGACACCGGGTTCACCGATGCCTCCAGGCCGGAGGGTGGATCAGAGGGTGCCGAAGCCCACGGCGCGGGCCGCGGGAGCGCCCAGGTCGACGTAACCGATCTTGCTTGCCGGGATCAGGATCCGTCGGCCCTTCTCGTCGGTCAGGTCGACGAGTGAGGCGTCGACGACGGCCTGGCGGACCTGGTCCGCGATCTGGTCGGGGGTTGCGGTGGTTTCGATGCTGACTTCGCGCGAAATGTCGGTGATGCCGAACTTGACTTCCATGCCCACCACTCTATCGGTCGGCCAAAGCGGATCAGTGTTCGATCCGGGCGAGCACCGCGGTGATGTTGTCGCGGCCCCCCTGGTCGTTCGCCCACTCCACAAGGGCTTCCGCGAGGAACGCGGGGGAGGGGGAGCGCCCGAGCATCGACTGGAAGAGGCCGGACATCGCTTCTGGCGAACTGGCGTAGTTCCACAGGCCGTCCGAGCACATCAGGAGCCACCCGTTGGTCTGGGGGACGAGCGTGATCACCGACGGCGTGACGTTGGTCGACTGCCTGCCGAGCCACTTGGTGATCGCGTGCGCCTGGCTCGACTGCTCGGCGTCGTCGCGTGACATGCCGAGCATGATGCGGGCCTGGGCCATGGAGTCGTCTGTCGAGAGCAGCTGGCAGGAGCCGTCGTCTCCGAGCCAGTAGGCCCGCGAGTCGCCGACGTTGCCGACGGCGATCGTCCCGTCCTCGATGCTGGCCGCGATCAGCGTGCAGGCGGAAGGCTCCTCGCGGGCCTCGAGCACTGCCTGGTTGGCGGCCTCGAACGCGTGCACGAAGGCCAGGTTCGTCGGCTGTCCGTTCTGGTGCGCCTCGATCAGGGACTCGACCGCGGTCTCGGCGGCCACCAACGAGGCCACCTCGGAGCCCTCTGCGGTGGTGACGCCGTCCGCGACGGCAAGCATGGCGGCGTGGCGTCCCTCGTCGCGCACCGCCAGACACATGGCGTCCTGGTTCGTCTTGTGCCGCTGACCTGTGTCGCGGCACCCGGCAACCCAGGGTGCGGGGAACCTCACGTAGTGGGAGCGCTCTGAACGGTCCGCGGGCATCGAATCGGTCACGGCGGGCATGCGTCCCATCTTGTCAGGTGAGCGGGTCGGCCAGCTTCGGGCTGTCCGCGGTCGGCAGTTGAGCTTGCCACAGATCGCCGGATCTGCCCAGACGGTCGAGAGCCTGTGCAGGCGAGGTGCGCAGGCGTGAATCTGGTTGCAGCGCCGCGACCTCCTCCCAGCTGAGCGGGGTGGCGACCGACGGCTCGTCGAGCCCTCGCACCGAGTAGGCCGTCACGGTGTTGCGAGCCGCCAGGTTCTGCGCGTAGTCGACGAAGATCAGGCCGCCACGGGCATCCTTGGCCATCGTCGCCACGAACTGCTTCGGGTGCTTCACGGCGAGGTGCTTCGCGAGTGACTGCGCGAAGGTGAACACCTGGGAGGCCGGTGTCGCCGCGATGGGGACGCTCAGCTGCAGGCCCTTGTTTCCTGAGGTCTTCGGATGGGCCTCGAGGCCCAGTTCGGCGAGCGCGGTCGCAGCGAGGATGGCGCCCCTCGCGGAGTCGGCGGGGGTGATGCCTGGGCCGGGGTCGAGATCCACCACGAGCGTCGTCGACCTTGGCTCGTCCTCGCCCTCGAGCACGACTCCGTCGGGGCCCATGGTTGCGTCGGCGGCCCGCCACTGGGGGGTGTGCAGTTCGATGGCAGCCAGGTTGGCAAGCCACGCGAGGGTCGGCCGGTCGTCGGCCATGACGTAGGTGACGGTTCCGGCCGATGTCTCGACGTCGAGCGTGCGGACCCACTCCGGCGTGCCGCCAGGGGCGTTCTTCTCGTAGAACGACTGGCCAGAGGTCCCGTTCGGGAAGCGCACGCGGGTGATCGCGCGGTCCGCGAGGTGCGGCAGCATGGCCTCTGCCACATCGACGTAGTACGAGATCAGTTCACCCTTGGTGAAGCCGCTGGGAAACAGCGGCTTGTCGAGGTTGCTCAGCGACAGCGTGACCCCGTCGATCTGGGTTGCGATCCGCTCGTTCATGGGTTCCTCCTGCTGCCAGCATGCCATGGTCCGACCCGGGAGGTGCCGCGCGTGGACCCGGGGATTGAAAAGTCGGTGGGAGGTGGTTGCATTGGCTCCATGAGTTTCCGGATCGCGCCCCCGAGGCCCCATCAGATCCCCGAACTCACACAGGAACAGGCTGCGGCGGCCGTACCCGCCTCGGGCGTCACCGTCGTCCTCGGCGGGCCGGGAACGGGCAAGAGTCTCGTCGTCACCGAAGCGGCGGCGGGCCGGGTGGCAGGCGGCAGTTCGCTCGAGCGGGTCATCGTGCTCGCACACTCGCGAAGCGCCGCCCAACAGCTGCGCCGCGACATCACCCGTCGGCTCGACCGCGCCCAGACCTCCGCCCAGGTCACGACGATCCACGGCCTCGCCCTCGGGCTGCTCGGCAGGTACTGGCCGCACGAGGACAGCCCCTGGCGGTTGCTGAGGGCCCCGGAGCAGGAGTCGCGGATCCGTGAGCTGCTGGCAGGTGCCCCTGCCGACGCGTGGCCGGAGTCGGTTCGCCCCGCGCTCGGCACCCGCGCCTTCGCAAGGCAGCTGCGTGAGGTGCTGGCCAGGGCGCGGCAGCTGTCGCTCGACTCGGAGGGACTCGCCGCTCTCGCCTCCGGGGCGCAGGACGACCTGTTCGCCGCGGCGGCCCGCTTCATGGAGGGCTATCTCACCATCGGGGACTTCTCGGGAACGCTCGACTACGCCGAACTGGTCTACCGCTGCCGCCTGCTGCTGACCGAGCCGGATGTCGCCGACGGGGTGCGCGCGTCCTTCGACGCCGCGATCGTCGACGACGCCCACGAGTCCGATGCCGCCCAGGTCGGGCTGATCAAAGACCTTGCCCGGCTGGGCGTCCCGGTGCTCGCAGTCGGCGATCCGCACGAACGCATCGGCGGCTACCGGGGCGCCAGCCCGACGGCGATGGCCGATCTCGGAGGCGCCGACGCCCGCCAGCTGCGGCTGACGCGGGGGTTCAGGTGCAGCGCGTCCGTCACGGAGGCGCTGGCCTGCATCGACTCCCGGCTCGACCAAAGCACCGCCGCCCCCGCCTTCAGTGCGGCCGCCCCGGGCGGCCTCGTCGAGGCGCGGGTCTTCGACGACGAGTCGGCGGAGCTGGCCCACGTCGCCGCGGAGCTGCGCCACGCCGTCAGCTACGGCGGCGCCCGCTGGTCCGATCTCGTCGTGGTCACCCGCGCCGGCCGCACGCAGCTCAGCGCCGTCGCGAAGGAACTGATCCGGCTCGGGGTGCCGGTGGAGGTCTCCGGAGACGAGATCGCGCTTGCCGAGCAGCCGGGGGTCGGCACGCTCCTGCTCGCGCTGGAGGTGGCCGCCCGTGGCGGTGCGCCGGAGTCGGACGAGGCGCGCCTGCTCCTGTCGTCCCCGCTGTGCGGTCTGGACGGTGTGTCGCAGCGCCGGCTCGCCCGTGCCCTGCTCGCCGGGCACCGCAACCTCGGCACCTCCGCGACGCTGCTCGGCCGCTGCCTCGCCGAACCGGAACTGCTCGACGGCATCGAGCTGCCAGAGGCCGAGGCCGCCAGATCGCTGGCCGGGCTGCTGCGCAGGACCGCGAGACGCCTCGAAGCCGGTGCCGAGGTGCAGCAGGCGCTCTGGGAGCTGTGGGACGGGACAGACTGGCCAACCCGACTCCGGGAACAGGCGCTGCACGCCGCGCGGCGGGCAAACGCCGATCTGGACGCGATCGTCGAGCTGTTCGACCTGGCGGAACGGATGGACGACCTGCGCGGAGCCGCAGGCGCGCGCACCTTCCTCACCGAGGTCTCGAGGCAGGAGATCCCTGCAGACACGGGGCGCGAGCTCTCGGCCGAGAGCAGGGGCGTGCGCGTGATGACGGCTCACCGCACGCGTGGCCTCGAATGGGAGCAGGTCTGGGTTATCGGCGTCCAGGAGGGGCTGTGGCCGAGGCTCACCCGAGCCGGGCTGCTGCTCGACGCATGGCGGATCGACGCCGACCAGCTCGCGCCCCCCGGACAGAGCCTCCAGCTGATCCCCGAACGCCAGCTCTTCTACGTCGCCTGCTCCCGTGCCCGCAGCGCGCTGCGGGTCAGCGCGGTCCAAGGGGTCGACGGCGAGGGCGGGCGCGCCTCGCGCTTCCTCGCCGAACTCGGCGTCACCGTCGAGCGCATCCACGGCCGGCCGGACAAGCTGCTCTCCAGCGCTGCGCTCGTGGGAAGTCTCCGCCGCACGCTCGAGGACGAGACGGCCTCACCGGGGCTGCGTCGCGCGGCGGCCGTCCGCCTGGCCCGCCTCGCCGGGGTGGCCGCACCCGATTCGAGCGCAGGGTTCCCGGGAGCCGACCCGGACCACTGGTGGGGCATCGACCCCCCGTCGTCCTCCGGGGTCGACACGGGAGGGCCGATCACCATCACCGGATCGTCCCTCGAGGCGCTGCTCGAGTGCCCAAGGCGCTGGTTCCTGTCGCGCAGGGCGAAGGCGGAGGGCGGCCGCCAGTCGCGGGCCTCCATCGGTGACATCGTGCACCTCATCGCGAAGCAGGCCGCGGAAGAGGGGCTCTCGGCCGACCAGATGCGCGCGCAGCTCGACCGGGTGTGGCAGCAGATCCCGTTCGAGGCGGAGTGGCTCTCCGCGACGGAACGATCGGAGATCGACCAGGCGCTCGATCGCATCGCGCGCTACCAGAGCACCGGCCAGAACGAGCTCGTCGCCGTCGAGAAGGACTTCCGCGTGCCGATGCGCATCGAGGATCGTGAGGTCGTCCTGATCGGCACGGTCGACCGGCTCGAGCGGGAGCCCGACGGTCGGCTGCGGGTGGTGGACCTCAAGACGGGGCGCCGGGTGCTGCGTGAGTCGGACGTCACCGACCATGCCCAGCTAGGCGTCTACCAGCTGGCCACGAGCCTCGGCGGCTTCGACGAGGTCGCCGGGGGCGAGCGCCGCGTGGCGCCTCCCGCCCTCGCCTTCGTCCGCGCGGGGGAGAGCCTGCCTGCGCTCGTGTCGCAGCCCTCGATCGATGACGCCCCGGAGCTGCCGGACCACGAACTGGCCGTCGGCCCGACCTGGGTGCACGACCGGATCGCAGAGGCGATCGACATCGTCCGGGGCGGTCGCTTCGACGCCGTGGAGTGCGGGGCCTGCCGGTACTGCCAGTTCGCCACGTCGTGCCCGGTCCAGAACAGGGCCGGAAAGGCGAAGCCATGACGATGCACCCCATCCGCCGTGCCCTGCTCAGCACCCGCGAACAACTCGTCGACGCACTCCAGATCCCGTTCTCCGAGGAGCAGCTCGACGCCATCACCGCCCCGCTCGAGCCGGCGGTCGTGATCGCGGGCGCGGGCAGCGGCAAGACGACGGTGATGGCCGCGCGGGTCGTCTGGCTCGTCGGCACCGGTCAGGTCAGACCCGACCAGGTGCTTGGCCTCACCTTCACGCGCAAGGCGGCGGCCGAGCTGGCGGAGCGGATCTCCAGCGCCCTCTCCAGGGCGGGGGTGCTGACCGGAGCCGACGGCGAGGGCGCCGAACTGGTGATGACCTACGACTCGTTCGCCGCGCGCCTCGTCTCCGAGTTCGGCCTCAGGATCGGCATCGACCGCGACCCGGTGATGGTGACGGGGGCGAGCCGGTTCCGGCTGGCCACCCGGGTGGTCGCCGATGCACCTGGCCCCTTCCTCAGCATCAGCCGGCTAAGCCACCACTCGATCCCCGAGCGGATCCTCGCCCTCGACGCCGAGATGCAGTCCCACCTTGTCGACGCCGAGGCCGTCCTCGAGGAGACCAGACGGGCCGATCAGCGCTTCGCGGAGGCCCCCCTCTTCCGGGGAAAGACGATGCGCGACGTCGCGGCGGCCCTCGACGCTGGTGCCGAGCGGCGCGAGCTGATGCAACTGGTGCAGCAGTACCAGGAACTGAAACGGCGCCTCGGCGTCGTCGAGTTCGCCGACCAGCTCCGGGAGGCCGTCCGGCTCGTCACCCAGGTGCCCGACGTGGGGAGAGAGCTGCGCGACAGGTTCGGGGTCGTGCTGCTCGACGAGTACCAGGACACGTCGTCGGCGCAGGCCCAACTGCTGCGGGCCCTTTTCACGGGTCCGCCGAGCTCCGACGCGATGGGGTTCCCCGTCACCGCCGTCGGCGACCCGTACCAGGCGATCTACGGCTGGCGCGGCGCGGCAGCGGGCAACATCCTCGAGTTCCCCTACCAGTTCCGCCGCGGCGACGGTTCACCTGCCTCGCGGCTCACGCTCAGCATCAACCGCCGCAGCGGCCAGCGCATTCTCGACGTGGGCAATGCGCTGGCGGCCGGACTGCGGGCCGAACCGGGCGAGCAGGGGGTCGCGCTCGCCGCCCCGCAGACCGCGCCCCCCGGTGCGGTGGCCGCCGCCACGTTCGACACGTTCCGCGACGAGGTCGACTGGCTGGTCGAGACGGTCATCGGCCGCCACGCGACCGGCGTGACCTGGGCCGACCAGGCGGTCCTCGTCCGGCGTAACGCCCTGCTCGCGCCCATCTTCGAGGCGCTGCGCGACCGGGACGTCCCCGTGGAGATCGTTGGCCTCGGCGGCCTGCTCGGCCTGCCCGAGATCGCACCCATCGTCTCGACGCTGAGGGTGCTCGACGACGTCACCGCCAATCCCGACGTCGCCGCGCTGCTGAGCGGGCCGCGCTGGTCGATCGGCCTGGCAGATCTCGAGGCGCTCGGCAGGCGGGCGCAGGAGCTGGCGACCCGGGCGACACCGCCCTCCGGCTTCGACGAGGCGCTGGTGCACGCGGTCACCCAAGCTGATCCTGGGGAGAGCGTCTGCCTGCTCGACGCCGTCGCGGATCCGGGAGAGGCGCCCATCAGCGGCGCGGGCCGTGAGCGGTTGGCACGCTTCCAGGCAGAGATCTCCGGGCTACGCCGGCACGCCGCGGAGCCGGTCGCCGACCTGGTCACCCGCGTCATCGCCACCCTCGGCCTCGAAGCCGAACTGCTGTCGACCGGTCGCGACACCGGCCAGGTGGCCCGGTTCCTGGCCGAGGTGGCCAGCTACACCGACGTCGACGGCGACGGGTCGCTCACCGGCCTGCTCGCCTACCTCGACGCCGAGGAGGACTTCGGCGAGGGGCTGATGCAGGCGGTGCCCAGCGAGGACGACTCCGTGAAGCTGATGACGGTGCACCGGGCAAAGGGCCTCGAATGGGACACGGTCTACCTGCCCAGCCTCGTCGACAAGGTGTTTCCCTCCGAGTCGCGTTCGGGGGTGTGGCCGAGCCGGGCGCAGTCGCTCCCGGCGACGCTGCGCGGCGACGCGTCCGCGATCCCGCAGCTGCACGACTACACCAAGGACGGGCTCGGCGCCTACCGCGATGCGCTCAAGGTAGACCACCGGCTGTCGGAGGACCGGTTGGCCTACGTCGCGGCGACACGGGCGAAGCAGCTCCTCGTCGCCTCGGCCCACGTGTGGACCCCTGGCAACGTCAGGCCGCGCCGGGAGTCTGCGTACTTCTCCGTCATCCGCGCGGCGGCAGAGGCGATCGGCACCTTCTTCGACGAGGCCAACCGTGGCCTCGACGAGAACCCCGTCCCAGCCGAGCCGGCGAGAATGGAGTGGCCCTCCAGCCCCGATCCGGAGGCGCTGACCCGCAGAAGGGCCGCAGGCGCCCTTGTCAGGCAGGCCCGCGAGGTGGCGGGCGAGGATGAAGCCACGCGCGACGCCTGGGCCTGGCAGTCGGGAACGCTGACCGAGGAGGAGGCGGCGCAGGTGGCGTCCTGGGACGACTCGGCCCGACACCTCGCCGACCTGCTCGCCCGGCGGCGTGACCGCTCGGTCGAACTGCCCGACGGACTCTCGGCGACGGCCCTGATGGCGCTGCGCAACGACCCTGCCCAGTTCGCGACGACCCTGCTGCGTCGGATGCCGAGACGCCCGTCGACCGAGGCCCGCGTCGGCACCCGCTTCCACGCCTGGTTGCAGGAACGCTTCGAGCTGCCGGTCGCCTTCGACGAGGTCGAACCGGAACCGACGGCCGAGCCGGAGGAGCTGACTCGGCTGGTCGAGGCCTTCGAGCGTGGGCAGTTCGCGGACCGGGCTCCCGTCGGGGTGGAGGTTCCGTTCCTGATGCGGCGCGGTGCGCACATCCTCCGCGGCCGGATCGACGCCGTCTACGCATGGAGCGGCGAGTTCGACTACCTGGTGGTCGACTGGAAGACCTCGGCCCGACGAGCCGACCCGCTGCAGCTGGCGGTGTACCGTCAGGCGTGGGCGGAGGCCCGCGGAGTCGACCCGGCACGGGTCGCAGCCGCGTTCTACCACGTGCTCGTCGATCAACTCCGGATGGTCGAGGCGCCCGACGCCCTGATCGACGCCGCCCTGCAGGCAGGAGACAACGGGTGAGCCACTGGAACCAGCCGTCGGCGCTCGACCGGGTGCCGCTTGCCCGCTCCGAGGAACAGCTCGACCTCGCCTGGCGGCACGGGGTGGTGCTGCGCGTCGACGGTGACGGGCGGATCGCCGCCCGCGACGCCAGCCCGGTCACCGAGAACACGAGGGGTCCGCGCCGACCGGACGACATCTACCTCGGCGTCTTCGAGGGCAGGGCGTGGTTCGTGCGCCCGGTCGCAGGCATCGACGGGGAGTCGGTCACGTGGCGCGAGGCCCCGGAGGGCGAGCACGATCCGCTAGCCGCAGCGGTCTTCCTCACCCGCTGGCACGCGACGTCGCCCGCCTGCGAGCGGTGCGGGGAACCGACGGTGCCCGACCTCGGCGGTGCCCGGAGGCGCTGCACCGCGTGCGGCTCGCTCGCCTTCGCGCGCATGGATCCGAGCATCATCGTGGCGATCACCGATCCGGACGACAGGCTCCTGCTCGCCAGGAACTCGGCGTGGCCGCAGCGCCGGGTGTCGATCATCGCCGGCTTCATGGAGGCGGGCGAGTCGGCCGAACAGGCCTGCTACCGCGAGGTGTTCGAGGCGGTGGGCGTCCGGCTCGCCTCGCTCAGCTACGTCAGCAGCCAGCCGTGGCCGATGCCGCGTTCGCTGATGCTCGGCTTCGAGGCGAGAGCCGTCGACTCCCGGATACACGTCGACGGCGACGAGATCGTCGAGGGTGCCTATCACACCCGCGCGGATCTCGCCGCCGCCGTGTCGTCTGGTGAAGTTGTGCTGCCAGGTGGGGCGTCGATCGCCCGTCACCTGATCGAGCGCTGGCTCACTGCTGGCTGAGTCTGGCCGTCTCGTCCTGGATCCGGCTCGCGACCTCGTTCAGCTTCTCCCGGTGCGCCGCGGCGTGGTGGGCGCAGAAGAGTAGCTCACCGCCGGAGCGGAGGAAGACGCGAAGGTAGGCCTGGGCTCCGCATCGGTCACAGCGGTCGATCGCGGTCAGGGTGGGGTCCGTAGCGAGTTCGGTCATGGTGGCCTCCCGTTCTGTTCTCTTTCTACAGTGTCCAACGTACCTGGGCCACACAATGTTCCCGGCCAAGCTCCGCTGGCGTTTCGCTTACGGAGTACGTCGGCGGGTGCGGGTAATCTGAGCCGGTGCAGACCCCCAAGAGCAAGCAGCAGCACTCGCGAGACTACGAGGCGAAGAACCTCCTCGTCCTGGAAGGCCTCGAGGCCGTCCGCAAGCGCCCCGCCATGTACATCGGATCCACCGACACCAGGGGGCTGATGCACTGCCTCTGGGAGATCATCGACAACGCGGTCGACGAGGCGCTCTCCGGCTTCGGCGAGGAGATCGAGGTCACCCTCGCGGCCGACGGGTCGATCATCGTGCACGACCATGCGCGCGGCATTCCGGTCGACACCGAGCCGCGCACCGGCCTCTCCGGCGTCGAGGTGGTCTTCACCAAGCTCCACGCGGGCGGCAAGTTCGGCAACTCGTCGTACAACGCCACCGGCGGCCTGCACGGCGTCGGTGCCTCCGTGGTCAACGCCCTCAGCTCGCGACTCGACGTCCAGGTCGACCGCGGCGGATCCACCTGGGAGATGAGCTTCCGCCGCGGCGTCCCCGGCGTCTTCGACGGCGAGGGCCCCGACGCGGCGTTCACCCCGCAGTCCGGGCTGCGCAAGGTGGGTCGGGTGGCAAAGGCCAAGACCGGCACGCGGGTCAGGTACTGGCCCGACCGCCAGATCTTCCTCGCCGACGCCGAACTGTCGATCAACCAGCTGCACGACCGGGCCCGCCAGACCTCCTTCCTCGTGCCCGGCCTCAAGATCGAGGTCGACGACGACCGGGGTCCCGAACCGTCGAAGCAGTCCTTCCTGCACGAGGGCGGGATCACCGAGTTCGCCGACTTCCTCGCACCCGACGCGCCGCTCACGGACGTGATCCGCCTGCAGGGCCGCGATTCCTTCGTCGAGACGGTCCCCATGCTCGACGAGGCGGGCTCGATGACCGCCACCGACGTCGAACGCGACCTCGAGATCGACATCGCGGTGCGCTGGGGGACAGGCTACGACTCGGTGCTGCGCTCCTTCGTCAACATCATCGCCACCCCCAAGGGCGGCACCCACGTCAGCGGCTTCGAGCGCGGGCTGACGAAGGCCTTCGTGAAGTCGTTCGAGGGCACGCGCGGCCTGCTCAAGGCGGGCGAGGAGATCGTCAAGGACGACTGCCTCGAGGGCCTGACTGCGGTCGTGACGGTC
>RRZT010202007.1_pt1 | contig 21201 bp, 21 predicted proteins | sample 2165551 | NCBI WGS metagenome assembly RRZT01 (sample SAMN10456910, study PRJNA506462) | wastewater metagenome | biome: wastewater; feature: sludge; material: wastewater sludge; isolation source: wastewater sludge with Escherichia coli K12::gfp cells carrying plasmid... | place: USA: Moscow, Idaho... | reverse complement strand
CGGCCTGGCGCTGTGGCTGGGCTGGCCCTTCTGGCGCGGCCCCGGCAACGGCTGGGTGCATGCCAAGCTGACGCTGGTGGTGGCGGTCATCGGCTTCCATCACATGAACGCGCGGCTGCTGCGCGGCTTCGAGCGCGCCGACAATCGCCGCAGCCATGTCTGGTTCCGTGTCTACAACGAGATCTCGGTGCTGCTGTTCGCTGCGATCGTCGCGCTGGTCGTCTTCAAGCCCTTCTGACCGTCCGGGGCGATGACGACCGCCGCGCTGCCGCCATCGCCTGCGCCGCCTCCTGCGCACCGTTCCTCCTCCTGGCCGCTGGCCTGGCTGTGGGCCGGGCTGATCGTCTATGCCAGCCTGCACCCCTTCGGGCCATGGCGCTGGCCGGTGCTGCTGCCGGGCCAGCTGCCGCACGAGCTGCTGTGGCTGCCGGTGCAGCGCCACAACCGCTTCGATCTCTGGGCCAACTTTGCCGGCTATCTGCCGCTCGGGCTGCTGCTGGCGCTGGCCTGGCTGCGTGCAGGACTGGGGCCACTGCGCACGCTGCTGCAGGCGCTGCTGTTCGGCTCGCTGCTGTCGCTGCTGATGGAGTGGACGCAGAACCTGCTGCCGCTGCGTGTGCCCTCGCGCCATGACTGGCTGCTCAACAGCGCCGGCACGCTGGTCGGCGCGCTGGTGGCGGTGCTGCTGCTGCGCCTGGGCGTGCTGGCGCACTGGCAGCGCCTGCGCGACGTGATCTTCGTGCCCCACGGCACGCTGGGGCTGGCGCTGCTGCTGTCCTGGCCGATCGGGCTGCTCTTTCCGCCACCGGTGCCGCTGGCCACCGGCCAGGCGCTGGAGCGGCTGCTGGTCGCGCTGGATGCCTGGCTGGCCGACACGCCGCTGCACCGCTGGATTCCGCTGCCCGATCCGGTCGGCGCACTCGAGCCCGGCACCGAGGTCTCGGTGATCGCGCTCGGGCTGCTGGCGCCCTGCGTGGTCAGCTTCGTGATGCTGCGGCGGGTGCGCCACCGCATCCTGACGCTGGCGCTGCTGCTGCTGGCCGGCGTCGGCGCGACCGCGCTGTCGACGCTGCTGAACTTCGGGCCGGAGCACGCGATGTCCTGGCTGACGCCGCCGGTGCTGCCGGGCCTGCTGGTCGGGCTGGGTCTGGGGCTGGGCCTGGCCTTCGCGCCGCGCCGGCTGGTCGCCGCGCTGGGTCTGGTGGCGCTGACGCTGCTGATCATGCTGGTGACGCAGGCCGGCACCGATCCCTATTTCTCGCTGAGCCTGACCGGCTGGGAGCGCGGGCGCTTCATCCGCTTCCACGGGCTGGCGCAGTGGATCGGCTGGCTCTGGCCCTTCGCGGCGCTGCTGTTTCTGCTGATCCAGGTGGCCGATCCCCACCGCATCCGAGCCCCCGCGAGTCCGTCGCGATCGGGGTGACTCCTACAATCCGTGCCATGAGCAGCTACTTCCAACGCCACATCTTCTTCTGCCTGAACCAGCGTGACAACGGCGAGTCCTGCTGCGCCGACCACGATGCCCAGGCAGCCTTCGACCACTGCAAGAAGCAGGTCAAGGCCGCCGGTCTGGCCGGGCCGGGCAAGGTGCGCGTCAACAAGGCGGGCTGCCTGGACCGCTGCGCCGGCGGCCCGGTCGCGGTGGTCTACCCGGACGCGACCTGGTACACCTTCGTCGACCGCAGCGACATCGACGAGATCGTCGAGTCGCATCTGAAGAACGGCCAGGTCGTCGAGCGTCTGGTCGTGCCTGCGGACGTCGGCCGATGAACGCGCAGACCGAACGCGCCCGGATCGCCGGTCCGGTCGGCACGATCGAGATCGCGATCGACCACCCGGCCGATCGCGAGGCCCCGGTCGGCGTGGTGGTGCTGTCCCATCCGCACCCGCTGTTCGGCGGCACGATGGACAACAAGGTGGTGCAGACCATGGTCCGCGCCTTCCTGCAGATGGGCTGGCGCACGGTGCGCCACAACTTCCGCGGCGTCGGCGCCAGCGAGGGCACGCACGACGAGGGCCGCGGCGAGAGCGAGGATCTGCTGGCGGTGATCGCCGCGCACCGCCTGCCCGGACGCCCGCTGGCGCTGGGCGGCTTCTCCTTCGGCGCCTATGTCACCACGCTGGCGGCGGCGCTGCTGGAAGGCGACGCGCGCGCCTCGCGCCTGCTGCTGGTCGGCCCGTCGACGCAGCGTGCGCTTCCCGCCGACGTGCCGCCCGACACCGTGGTGATCCACGGCGAGGCCGACGATGTGGTGCCGCTGTCGGCGACGATGGACTGGGCGCGGCCGCAGCAGCTGCCGGTCATCGTCATGCCCGGCACCGGCCATTTCTTCCACGGCCAGCTCACGCAGCTGCGTGACCTGATCGTGCGCAGCTGGCGCTGACCGGCCTGCGCCCCTCCGCCGCCGTGCCGGGGAACCGGCCGGCCGCCCGCGTGTTCCAACACGCCTGAACGAATTCCGACCGCTCCGATGAAACGACTCCTTGCCTCTCTCGCGCTGGCCGCGCTGCTGCCGCAGACCGTGTTCGCCCAGGCGCTGCCCCAGCCGCCCGAGATCGCCGCCCGCGCCTATGTGCTGCTCGACCTGAGCGCCAACCAGCCGCTGGCCTCGCGCGATGCCGACGTGACCGTCGAGCCCGCCTCGCTGACCAAGCTGATGACCGCCTACCTGGTCTTCCAGGCGCTGCGCGACAAGAAGCTCGCGCTCGACCAGGAGCTGACCGTGTCCGAGCGCGCCTGGCGCACCGGCATGACCGATGCGTCGCGCATGTACATCCAGGTCGGCAACAAGGTGAAGGTCGAGGACCTCATCAAGGGCATGATCGTGCAGAGCGGCAACGACGCCACCGTGCTGCTGGCCGAGGCGGTCGGCGGCTCGGTCGAGAACTTCGTCGCCATGATGAACCGCCAGGCCCAGGCCTTCGGCCTGAAGGTGTCGCAGTTCAGGAATCCCGAGGGTCTGCCGGCCCCGGGCCATGTCAGCACGGTGCGCGAGCTGGGCATCATCGCCACCCGGCTGCTGCAGGACTTCCCCGGCGAGGTCAAGTTCTACTCGATCAAGGAATTCACCTTCAACAAGATCACGCAGCAGAACCGCAATCTGCTGCTGTGGCGCGATCCGAGCGTCGACGGCCTGAAGACCGGCTACACCGATGCGGCCGGCTACTGCCTGATCGCCACCGCCAAGCGCGACCTGCCCAACGGGCCGCGCCGGCTGCTGAGCGTCGTCGTCGGGGCCTCGTCGAAGGAGTCGCGTGCGGTCGAGAGCCAGAAGCTGCTGAACTGGGGCTACAGCAGCTGGGATGCGGTCAAGGTCTACGATGCCCGCCAGGTCATCACCTCGGCCGAGGTCTGGAAGGGCGCGGCCGCCACTGCCAAGATCGGCACCCAGGTGCCGGTGAGCGTGGCCGTGCCGCGCGGCGAGGCTGCCCAGGTCAAGACCCAGCTGGTGCGCACCGATCCGCTGATCGCGCCGCTCAGCCAGGGCCAGCAGGTCGGCACGCTGAAGGTGCTGTCGGGCACGCGCGTGCTGGCCGAGGTGCCGGTCACCGTGCTCGAGCCGGTCGCTCAGGCCGGCATGTTCGGGCGCGCCTGGGACCAGCTGCGCCTGTGGCTGCGTTGAAGCAAGGAGAGCCAGAGATGCACACCCCGCCCGTCATTCCGCCCGAGCAGTCGCTGATCGAGTATCCCTGCGCCTTTCCGATCAAGGTCATGGGCCTGCATGTCGAGGGCTTCGCGGCCGCGATCGCGCAGGTGGCTCTGCAGTTCGATCCCGGCTTCGATCCGGCGACGATCGAGCACCGCCCCAGCGCCAAGGGCAACTACCTTGGCCTGACGATCACCATCAACGCCACCAGCCGCGAGCAGCTCGACGAGCTCTACCGCACGCTGACCACCCATCCGATGGTCAAGATGGTGATCTGAGTCGTGATCTGAGGGGGATCTGCGCTCAGATCCCCATCGCCCAGGCGATGATGTTCTTCGCCACGAAGCCCAGCATGCCGAAGGCCAGCACGACGAACAGGATGAAGGTTCCGAACTTGCCGGCTTTCGACTCGCGCGCGAGCTGCAGCACGATGAAGAGCATGTAGAGAATGAAGGCGCTGACACCGATGGTCAGACCGAACTGGGCGAGCTGTTCCTCGGTGTAGCCGAACATGGGCAGGCGGGCGGGGGGCGAAAGAGGGTGGGGCGCGTCGGGTGCGGCAAGGCGCCGGCATGATACGCGCTGGCGCCGGTCGGGCCGTCATGCCCTTTTGCAGCTCAGGCCTGCCGATTGATGGCGATCAAGTTCTTTCCCGGCGACCGTGACACGCGCCCCTGTGGCGTGTCGCCGGAGAGACACGCGGGTGTCTACGCTGCTGCGCTGGCGCGTCGGCTGGCCCGGGGTCAGGCGCTGCTTCGGCTCAGCCCTCGGCCGGCAGCAGGTCGCGGTAGGCATGCCAGCTGGCATGGCCCAGCATCGGCATCACGAAGATCAGGCCCAGCATCAGCGATCCCATGCCGAGCAGCGTGAATCCCATCACCAGCACCGCCCAGACGCCCATCGGCACCGGGTTCTCCAGCACGGTGCGCCAGCTCGCCAGCACCGCGTCGCTGACGCTGACCTGACGGTCGACCAGCATCGGGATCGCGGTCACGCTCGAGGCGAACACCGGCGCCGCCAGCAGTCCGCCCAGCGCCAGCCAGATCTCGAACAGCCAGGATTCCCGGTTGAGCACCACCTGGTGCACGAAGTCGACAGGCGTCAGGACAGGCTGCGGTGCCATCAGGGTGATCAGTGCGGCCGAGGTCATCACCCAGCCGGTGCCTGCGGCGGCCAGCAGCAGCCCGAAGCCGACCAGACGCCGATCCAGCGAGCGCCAGATCGTGAAGACCGTGGACCAGCCCGCGGTCTCGCCCCGCTCGAGCGCACGGCTGACCGCATAGAGACCGGTCGCCAGGATGGGGGCTACCAGCAGGAAGCCTGACATCGAGCCGGCCAGCAGCCAGAACCTCTCGCGTGCGCCCAGCATGACCAGCACACCGAAGCAGGCCATGACGGCGCCATGCCCGAACCCGACCCCGGGCGTCAGCCGGATGTCGTGCCATGCACGTTCCAGCCAGGTCATCGGCTGCAGGGGCCGGAGGATGCGCACCGGCAGGGCGGCAACGGCGTGAGCGTTCATGCGGCCCATCCTAGGCCTGTCGACATCACCCTGATACCCGTGCTGTTCCTAGGTCGGGTGCGATTCGTGGGGGCATGGGGTTTCATCGAGGCAGCAGGCCTGGTCGATCCGAGGGTTTCTCCTTGATCCGGAACCTGAAAAATTACCGGGTATCCGACTGATACCCGATTCCATCTTTGGAGGGCTTTCCGGCTGCGGCGCGCATGGCCTAGCATGATCTCGACTGTCAAGACATTTCCGCCGGACATGTCGCAGTAATTCGGAAACTCTCGTGAATGCGATGAAACCCTCATCCACTGGCCCGTCGATTTGCCGAATGACCGTTCCGAGCCTCTCTCCTCCTCGCGATACCTGACCGTTTTTTCGAGCTTGCCACCGCCATGAACACCTCGCTCTCTCTGGCTGCCTCGTCGGCCCCCTCGACCCGCCCCGCCGCTGCGCCACGCTTTCACGCCCTGCGCTCCTGGCTGAGCCTGATGCGATCGCGTCGCGCCCGGCTCGTTGCGGACCTGGACCGTGACCGTGCGGCGCACGAGGCCTGTGCCAGCGAAGGTGTTGCGCTCGAGGTCCGCTCGATCGATCTCGATGGCCGGCGTTTCGAGGCGCTCTATCGCCATGGCGATCTGATCTGCCTGCTGCCGGATTCGCCGCGCAACTGAGGGCGGATTCCTGGACTGTCGGCTGAACGGATGAACGGCTGATCGTGGCCGTTCTGTGCGCCTGATCGGGGGATTGGCGCCTCTGCAGTGCTCATAACATCGGCCAGGACATTCCTGTGCCGTCACATCCGCCTGCCGAGGAGCCGGACATGAGCCCGCAGTCCCCCCTTCCGACCGACCCCGATGCCTGGGGTGCCTTTCTCTGTGCCGTGCCGGCGCCGATCCTGGCCGATACCGCCGAGCAGCTGACCGAGCTGGCGCTGCTCGAGGAGCGTTGCGGCAATGTCGACGCGCACATGATCGCCGACGCGGTGCGAGGCGATCCGCTGATGACGATGCGGGTGCTGTCCCACGCCGGCCGGCATCGCGGCGAGCATCAGGTCACCGAGGTCCAGACCGTCACGGCGGCGGTCGTGCTGATGGGCATCGGTCCCTTCTTCCGTGCCTTTCCTCCCGCGGGCCTGCGGGTGCTGGAGGAGGAACTGCGTACCGGTGCCGACCCGCAGCGGCTCGACGAGGCGATGCGCCTGCTCGAGCGTGCCTGGCGCACCGCGCGGGTGGTCACCGAGTTCGAGCTGCAGCATGGCGATCCGCATGCCGAGGCGATGCAGGGCGCGGCGGTGATGCACAACCTCGCCGAGGTGCTGCTGTGGTGGCGGGCGCCGGAGGTGGCGCGTCGGCTCGGACGCGATCCCGACGAGGACCGCCAGCGCGAGCTGCTCGGCGGCACGCTGGTCGAGCTGCAGCAGGCCCTGATGAGCCACGCCCGGCTGTCGACGCTGCTGTGCCATCTGCTGCCGCGTCCGCATGAGGACGAGCACGATCCCGAGCGTGGCAGTCTGGCGCTGCTGCGTCCGCAGCGCCGGCTGCTGGCGCTGTCGGCCACGCTGGCGCGCCGAGCCGAGCTTGACCCACCGGCCGGGCTGACCCTGGATGAACTCGAGGAGCTGGCGCAATGGCTGGCGCTGTCGACGCCGGCGGCCGAGCGCCTGGCTGCCCAGGCCCTGCTCTGACCTCGGGCAAGGTCGTGGCCGGCGCCTGATCGGCGGATCACCCGGCCACCGCAGGGGCTGATCCTCGCCACGGTGCTCGATCGGGCGTCGCTACAATGCGGTCCTCGTGTCCGAGGAGCGTTGCAAGGCCGGTCGATTCAGACGACCGCCCCAGGCTCGGACCCCTTCCCACAGGCAACGGCGCTCACCCGTCCGACCGCATCCGACGCGGCCGGGAATCCCGGGGTGAGCTGCGCGCATCGCACGTCAATCGTGCCTGGTGCCGCGCCCGCCGGCCTTCCTGCCGACGACGACCGCGCGGGCCGGACGGTTCCACTTCTGGAACTTCTGGAGCTTGCTGACATGAACGCTGCCGTCGAATCCGTCTTCCGCGACTTCCACATCGCCGATCTCTCGCTGGCCGACTGGGGCCGCAAGGAGCTGACCATCGCCGAGGGCGAGATGCCCGCGCTGATGGCGATCCGCCGCGAATTCGCCGAGAGCCAGCCGCTCAAGGGCGCGCGCATCACCGGCTCGCTGCACATGACCATCCAGACCGGCGTGCTGGTCGAGACGCTGCAGGCGCTGGGCGCGCAGGTCCGCTGGGCCTCGTGCAACATCTACTCGACCCAGGACCATGCCGCCGCCGCGCTGGTGGCCCGCGGCACGCCGGTCTTCGCCTACAAGGGCGAGACGCTGAAGGACTACTGGGACTACACCCACCGCATCTTCGACTTCGGTCCGGCCGGCACCGAGGGCGAAGGCCCGAACATGATCCTGGACGACGGCGGCGATGCGACGCTGCTGATGCACCTGGGCAAGAAGGCCGAGAAGGACGCGTCGGTCATCGCCAATCCGGGCAGCGAGGAAGAGCGCGAGCTGTTCGCCTCGATCAAGGCCAAGCTGGCGGTCGACCCGACCTGGTACAGCCGCAAGAGCGCGCAGATCCTCGGCGTGACCGAGGAGACCACCACCGGCGTGCACCGCCTGAACGAGATGTCGGCCAAGGGCCAGCTGATGTTCCGCGCGATCAACGTCAACGACTCGGTCACCAAGTCGAAGTTCGACAACCTCTATGGCTGCCGCGAGTCGCTGGTCGACGGCATCAAGCGCGCCACCGACGTGATGATCGCCGGCAAGATCGCCGTGGTCTGCGGCTACGGCGACGTGGGCAAGGGCTCGGCGCAGGCGCTGCGCGCGCTCTCCGCCCAGGTCTGGGTCACCGAGATCGACCCGATCAACGCGCTGCAGGCGGCGATGGAAGGCTACCGCGTCGTGACGATGGAATGGGCGGCCGCACAGGCCGACATCTTCGTGACGACCACCGGCAACCGCGACGTCATCACCTACGAGCACATGGCGGCGATGAAGAACAACGCCATCGTCTGCAACATCGGCCACTTCGACAACGAGATCCAGGTCGCCCGTCTGGAAGAGAAGTGCCGCTTCGAGGAGATCAAGCCGCAGGTCGACCATGTCGTCTTCGAGGACGGCAAGCGCATCATCCTGCTGGCGCGCGGCCGTCTGGTGAACCTGGGCTGCGGCACGGGCCATCCGAGCTACGTGATGTCGTCGAGCTTCGCCAACCAGACGCTGGCGCAGATCGAGCTGTACGCGCACAAGGACGCCTACGACATCGGCAAGGTCTACGTGCTGCCCAAGCACCTCGACGAGAAGGTCGCCCGCCTGCAGCTGACCACGCTGAACGCCCAGCTCACCACGCTGACCGAGGAGCAGGCCGCCTACATCGGCGTGCCGGTGCAGGGCCCCTACAAGCCCGACACCTACCGCTACTGATCGGCCCGGAGCGCTTGCCGAGATGCGTGCCGACCAGATGCTGGTGAGCCGCGGCCTGGCGCCGACGCGCTCGGCCGCGCAGCGGCTGATCGCCCAGGGCGCCGTGCGCTGGCTCGGGGCCCGGGGCTGGAGCGTGCCGCGCAAGGCCGGCGACGAGCTGCCCGAGGGCTGCGAGATCGAGATCACCGACGACGCCGAGCTGCGCTGGGTGTCGCGCGGGGGCCTGAAGCTCGACGGCGCGCTGGCGGCGACCGGGCTGGCGGTGGCCGGCCGGGTCGCGCTCGACGTCGGCCAGAGCACCGGCGGCTTCACCGACGTGCTGCTGGCGCGCGGCGCCGCGCGGGTGGTCGGCCTCGACGTCGGCCACGGCCAGCTGCACCCGCGGCTGCGCGCGGACGCCCGGGTCACCGCGCTGGAGGGCGTCAACGCGCGCCATCTGGTGGCTGCCGATCTGGGCGCGGCGTGTCCGGCCGAGGGCTTCGGCTTCATCACCGGCGACCTGTCCTTCATCTCGCTCGCGCTGGTGCTGCCGGCGCTGGCGCCGCTGCTGGCTCCGGCCGGCGATCTGCTGATGCTGGTCAAGCCGCAGTTCGAGCTGCAGCCCGGCGACATCGGCAAGGGCGGGCTGGTGAAGGACGCGGCCGCGCTGGCGCGGGTCGAGCCCAAGCTGCGCGAGGCCGCGGCCGGCTGCGGCCTGGCGGTGGCGGCCTGGCTCGACAGCCCGGTGACCGGCGGCGACGGCAACCGCGAATTCCTGATGCACGCGCGTCGCGCCGGCTGACCGGCCGGTGGCGTCGCGCCGACGACCTCTTCTCCCGCTGGAGACTTCTCCCATGACGACGACCCCCGCGGCCTCGCTGCCGCTGAGTCTCGAGTTCTTTCCGCCGAAGACGCCCGAGGGCACGGCCAGGCTGGCGCAGGTGCGCCGCGAGCTCTATGTGCTGGAGCCGCAGTTCTGCTCGGTGACCTACGGCGCCGGCGGCAGCACGCAGGACGGCACGATCGGCGCCGTCCAGGCCATTCTCGACGAGGGCCGCGAGGCGGCTTCGCACTTCACCTGCGTCGGCGCGACGCGCGAGTCGGTGCGCGAGCGCCTGGCGCAGTTCAAGGCGATGGGCCTGAAGCGCATCGTCGCGCTGCGCGGCGACCTGCCCAGCGGCTTCGGCCCGATGGGCGAGTTCCGCCACGCCAGCGACTTGGTGAGCTTCATCCGCGCCGAGACCGGCGACCACTTCCACATCGAGGTGGCGGCCTATCCCGAGATGCATCCGCAGGCGAAGTCGCCGCAGGCCGACCTGCAGGCCTTCGCGGCCAAGGCCCGCGCCGGTGCCGACTCGGCGATCACGCAGTTCTTCTTCAACTCGGATGCCTATTTCCGCTTCGTCGAGGAGACGCAGGCGCTGGGCGCGGACATCCCGGTGGTGCCCGGCATCATGCCGATCACCAACTCCAGCGGCATCCTGCGCTTCGCCGACAGCTGCGGCGCGGAAGTGCCGCGCTGGATCCGCCTGCGCCTGCAGAGCTTCGGCGACGACAGCGCCTCGATCCGCGCCTTCGGCCTGGACGTGGTGACCGACCTGTGCGAGCAGCTGCGCTGCGCCGGCGTGCCGGCGCTGCACTTCTACACGATGAACGCGAGCGCGACGGTGCTGGAGATCTGCCGCCGGCTCGAGCTGCTGCCGAAGGCCTGAGGCGCCGGTGCGTGGCGTGTGATGCGCAAAAGCGACAGCTTGCAGGTGCACCTCTGACGCAGGTCAAGCCGGCTGCGCCCTGAGGCGCACGCAGGCAGCGACTTGAGCCGCCGCAAGTCGACAGGCGGCGCGTCAGGCTCCAATGGATTCATGCCCGGTGCCAAGAAGGTGCCGGAAACCGAATTCCCTCAGGAGCCCGCCATGAACAAGACCTGCCTCGCCCTCGCTGCCGTTGCCGCCCTCGTCGCCACGCCGCTCGCCTCGGCCCAGAACGCGGCTGGCGATCTGGTGATGCGTGCCCGCGTGGTCCACCTGGATCCGGCCAACAAGGACAGCATTCCCGGCCTCGACGTCGGCATCAACAGCAAGGTGCTGCCGGAAGTCGACTTCACCTACTTCATCTCGCCGAACCTGGCCGCCGAGCTGATCCTGACCTATCCGCAGAAGCAGGATGTCAAGGCGGGTGGCACCAAGGTTGGCACGCTCAAGCACCTGCCGCCGACCCTGACGCTGCAGTACCACTTCACCGACCTGGGCCTGGGCGCGATCAAGCCCTATGTCGGCGCCGGCCTGAACTACACCCGCTTCTCGAATGTCGATCTGCCGGCGGGCCTGTCGATCGACAAGAACAGCTTCGGCGGCGCGCTGCAGATCGGCACCGACTTCGCCATCGACAAGAACTGGTCGGTCAACCTGGACGTCAAGAAGGTCTGGATCCGCACCGACCTGAGCGCTGCCGGCACGACGCTGGGCAAGATCAAGGTCGATCCGGTGCTGGTCGGCGTGGGCGTCGGCTACAAGTTCTGATCCCGGATCCGGATCGGGATCCGATTGCGGGGTGACCGGGCGGCCTCAAGCGCCCGGGGGGAGAGCGTCGGGGAGAGAGACCGCGGCCGTGGCAGGCAACTGCCACGGCCGCTCCCCTTTCCGGGGCGCCTTTGTCCGTTCGGTGTCCGTTCGGTGCAGGCTCAGGCGTCGCGCTGCCAGACCGTGCCTTCCTCGGTCAGCATCGCGTCGAGCGGCACGTCGTGCGGCTCGGCCTCGAGCCAGGGAATGAAGCCGTGGCCGTAGCCGATGCCGGCGGTGTAGGGCATCGGGTCGAGCGAGGCCAGCGTGCGGTCGTAGAAGCCGCCGCCGTAGCCCAGGCGCACGCCCTTCGGCCCGAAGCCGACGCAGGGCACCAGCAGCAGCTCGGGGTGGAACTCCTCGGTGTCCTTGGGCTTGAGAATGCCGTAGGCATCCTCCTCCATCGGGCAGCCCGGGTACCAGACATGAAAGCGCAGCTGGCGTGTCTTCTTGTCGATGACCGGCAGGCCGATGCGGCGCGAGGGGTCGGATTCGCTCCAGCGGTAGAGCGCCGGCAGCGCGTCGAACTCGCCCTTGATCGACCAGAACGCGCCGATGGTGCGCTCGCGCCGGGTCAGCAGCCAGACCATCAGCACCTCCTGCAGATGCACCGAGCGCTGGTGGCGGTCGCTCATCGACATGCGCTCGGCCTGGAGCTGCTTGCGCAGCACGGCCTTGTCGCGGGGCGGATCGGGCAGCTTGAAGGTCGGCATGGTGCTTGAAGGCGGCAGGAGGATCGTCTGATTGTGCGTGGCTTTGACGCACCGCGGCAACCCGGCACGGGCCTCGTGTTTGGGGCCTGGCCTACACTGGATTTCCTTCCTGCCGACCCGGCCCCCATGACACGACCGACCCTTTCCCGCCGCGGCCCGGCGGGCGCGATCCTGGCGCTGCTGGCCGCGGTCAGCCTGCCGCTGCTGCCGCAATCCTGTTCTGCCCAGAGCGTCGACGCCGCCGGCATCGTCGAGACCTCCCTGTCGACCCGCACCGCGCCGATGCGCCAGCTCGACGAGCGCCTGGCGCAGGCGCGCGAGGCCTGGCGCAAGCGTGACCGGGCCCGGCTGCGTGCGCACCGCGACGTGCTGGTCGAGGCGGGCCATCCCTTGGCGATGTGGGCCGACTACTGGGATCTGAACCTGCGCCTGGCCGAGGCCGCGCAGCCCGAGCTGGAGGCCTTCTATGCCCGCTGGCCGGGCAGCTATGTGGAAGACCGGCTGCGCAACGACTGGCTGCTCGAGCTGGGCCGGCGGCGCGACTGGCGCAACTTCGCCGTCGATCATCCGCGTTTCCGGATGAACGACGACCGCGAGGTGAGCTGCTATGCGCTGCTGCTGCGTCACCAGGCCGGCGAGGATGTGCGCGCGGCGGCCCGCAGCGCCTGGTTCGCGCAGCGCGACGGTGGCGACGGCTGCACGCTGCTGGTGGCCGCGCTGCTGGAGGCTCGCCAGTTCAGCCCGGCCGACGTCTGGCTCAAGGCCCGCCAGGCGGCCGAGGCCAGGCGCACGGCCGCCGCGCGCCAGGCGCTGAGCCTGCTCGATCAGGACAGCTCGGCGCTCGGCGAGATTCTCGAGCAGCCGCAGCGCTTCCTGGCCCGGCGCGCCGATGTCGGCACCCGTCCGGGTCTGGAGCTGACGCTGATGGCGCTGGCGCGGCTGGCCGCGACCGATCCGGCGCTGGCCGCCACCGAGCTGCAGGCGCGCTGGCAGGCGCAGCTGCCGGCCGAGGCGCAGTCCTGGGCCTGGGGTGCGGTCGCGCGCCAGGCGGCGATGAAGCTGATGCCCGAGGCCGACGGCTGGTTCCGCCGTGCCGGTCTGGCCGAGCGCGAGGTCGAGTGGAATGACGAATCCCTGGCCTGGCGGGTGCGCGCCGCGCTGCGCAGCGAGGATGCGGGCCGCTGGAGCCGCATCCTCGAGGCGATCGATGCGATGAGCCGCACCGCGCAGGCCGACGAGGCCTGGATCTACTGGAAGGCGCGTGCGCTGCAGGCCACCGCCCAGCCGGGCGCGGCCGCGCTGCTCGAGCGCATCGCCGGCCAGTACAGCTTCTACGGCAAGCTCGCCGCCGAGGATCTGGGCCGGCCGCAGCAGCTTCCCGCCCGCCCGGCACCGCTGTCCGCCGCGGAGCGGGCGCAGGCGGTGCGCCATCCCGGCCTGGACCGGGCGCTGGCGATGATCGGCCTGGGCCTGCGCAGCGAGGGCGTGCGCGAGTGGAACTTCTCGCTGCGCGACATGAGCGACCGCCAGCTGCTGGCCGCCGCGCAGCACGCCTGCGACAACGCGGTCTGGGACCGCTGCATCAACACCAGCGAGCGCACCCGCCAGGAAGTCGACATGGCGCAGCGCTTTCCCACGCCCTTCCGCGAGGATGTGCTGGCCGCCGCCCGCGAGGTCGGGGTCGATCCGGCCTATGTCTACGGCCTGATCCGCCAGGAGTCGCGCTTCGTGACCGATGCGCGCTCCGGCGCCGGTGCCTCCGGCCTGATGCAGGTCATGCCGGCCACCGCGCGCTGGACCGCCCGCCGCCTGGGCATGCCCTACACCGATGCGCAGATCGCCGACAAGTCGACCAACCTGAAGCTCGGCACCGGCTACCTGAAGCTGGTGCTCGACGACTTCGGCGGCTCGCAGGCGCTGGCGGCGGCCGGCTACAACGCCGGCCCGAACCGGCCGCGGCGCTGGCGCGAAGGCCCGGTCATGGAAGTGGCCGCCTGGGCCGAGAACATTCCCTTCACCGAAACCCGCGACTATGTGAAGAAGGTGCTGTCGAACGCCAGCTACTACGGCGCGCTGATGGCCGGGCGCGCGCAGGTCACGCTCAAGCCGCGCCTGCAGCCGGCCATCGGCCCGCGTCCGACCGAGGCGCCGGCGGAGAACCGCCAGCTGCCCTGACCGATGCTTTCCGAGGATTCTTCACCATGGCCTTTCGCAAGCTGCTGATCCTGGGCGGAACCGGTTTTGTCGGTCGCTCGCTGGCGGCCCGCTGGGCGGCCGAGCCGGCCGCCGCCGGCTGCGCCATTGTCGTGCCAAGCCGTCGCCCGAGTCGGGGCGTCGCGCTCGCGACGCTGCCGACGGTGCAGCGCATCGCCGCCGACGTGCATGATCCGGCCACGCTCGAGCGCCTGATGCAGGGCGCCGATGCGGTGGTCAATCTGGTGGCCATCCTGCACGGCAGTGCCGCGCAGTTCGAGGCGGCGCATGTCGTGCTGCCGCAGCGCATCGCCGCGGCCTGCCTGCGTGCGGGCGTGCCGCGGCTCATTCATGTCAGCGCGCTGGGCGTGCCCGAGGGCGATCCGCAGTCGGCCCCGTCGCGCTATCTGCGCAGCAAGGCCGCTGGCGAGCAGGTGCTGCGCAGCAAGGCCGGCCTGGAGCTGACGATCCTGCGTCCGAGCGTGATCTTCGGGGCCGACGACCGCTTCATCCGCCTGTTCGCGCGGCTGCAGGCGCTGGCGCCGGTGATGGCGCTGGCCGGGGCCGGCGCGCGTTTCCAGCCGGTCTGGGTCGAGGATGTGGCTGCGGCCCTGGTGCGCTGCCTGCTCGACCGGGCGACGGTCGGCCAGGTGATCGAGTGCGCCGGCCCGGAGGTCTGCACGCTGGCGCAGCTGGTGCGCCTGTCCGGGCGCTGGAGCGGTCATGAGCGTCCGGTGCTGTCGCTGCCCGACTGGGCTGGCCGGCTGCAGGCGGCCGCGCTCAGCCTGCTGCCGGGCGAGCCGCTGATGTCGGGTGACAACATCGACTCGATGAAGGTGCCCAATGTCGCCACTGGCCGGCTGCCTGGGCTGGAGTCGCTGGGCATCCGGCCCGCCGGCGTGGGCGCGGTGATGGCGCCGATCCTGCAGGCCGGCCTGACGGACGCCGACCGGCGCCGCTCGGCCCGGCGCTGAGGCCGAGGGCCGGGCCGGATCAGGCCGCGCTGCGGCGCCGGCGGCTGGCCAGGCCGAGCAGGCCCAGGCCGGCCATCATCATCGCCAGCGTCGAGGCTTCCGGCACCGGTGCAGCCGGCGTCCAGCCGCTCAGCTTCAGGCGGTAGTCCCAGCCGGCATCGCCGCCGCCGTCGAAGTCCCACCAGTGCGCGCGGTAGCCCATGACCGCGGTGTAGTAGGTGCCGGCCGACAGCTTCATGTTGAAGGTCAGACGGCTGACGCTGTCGCCGGCGTCGTCATCGGTCGCCGAGGCCAGCGTGCCGGTGGCCACCGAGCTGCCCTGGAACAGGCCCAGCACCGGCATGGCGCTGGCGCTGTCCGGGGTCAGCGTGAAGGTGACCCACATCTGCTCGGCCAGCGTGAAGCTGTAGAAGTCGGAGGAACTGCCGCCACCGGTGGTGGTCAGGCGCGAGCCGTCGACCTGCAGCAGGCCGCCATTGGTCAGCGTGCCCAGATCCTGCGGGATCGAGATCGCGTCGTTCGGATCGCCGCCCAGGGCTTCCTGCTCGGTGTAGGCCGCCTGCGCGGCGGCGCCGGCGCAGGCCAGCGCTGCACCGACCAGGGCGGTGCGCCAGCGCTGCGGTTTCGAGGTTGCGGACATGACTGCTTCTCCCATCACGCTGCGCCGACCCGGCAATCGACTGACGCTCACAATTGGTACGGCGAAGTGTTTGGTGATTATTGAAGCATCTCGCTACAGCTACGTACCATCCCCGGGTCATGGGTGCGCCTTGTGTGATGCTTGATACACCCTGCACTCCCGGGTATGGAAATCCCGCGTTCTGACCCGCTTCAAATGATCAATTCGCGCATCGCCTCGGGTCTCGCCTCGGATGGCGGCGGCGGCGAGAATGGTCCCATGAAAGTGTTTCTGGTTGGAGGGGCGGTGCGCGACCGCCTGCTGGGCCGCCCGTCGGGCGATCGGGACTGGGTGGTGGTCGGGACCACGCCCGAGGCCATGGGCGCGGCCGGCTACCTGCCGGTCGGGCGCGACTTCCCGGTCTTCCTGCATCCGCGCACCCATGAGGAATATGCGCTGGCGCGCACCGAGCGCAAGACCGGCCCCGGCTACCACGGCTTCGTCTTCCGCACCGGGCCGGAGGTGACGCTGGAGGACGACCTCTCGCGCCGCGACCTGACGATCAACGCGATGGCGCAGGCCGAAGACGGAACGCTGGTCGACCCCTGGGGCGGCCAGGCCGACCTCGCGGCGCGGGTGCTGCGCCATGTCGGGCCGGCCTTTGCCGAGGATCCGGTGCGCATCCTGCGGCTGGCGCGCTTCGCGGCACGGTTCACCGATTTCTTGGTCGCGCCGGAGACGCTGGCGCTGTGCCGCGCGATGGTCGAGGCCGGCGAGGTCGACGCGCTGGTCCCGGAGCGGGTCTGGCAGGAGCTCTCGCGCGGGCTGATGGAGGCGCGGCCCTCGCGCATGATCGAGGTGCTGCGCGACTGCGGCGCGCTGGCGCGGCTGCTGCCGGAGGTGGATGCGCTGTTCGGCGTGCCGCAGCGCGCCGACTACCACCCGGAGATCGACACCGGCGTGCACCTGATGATGGTGCTCGACATGGCCGAGCGGCTGGGCACGGCGCTGCCGGTGCGCTTCGCCTGCCTGGTGCACGACCTCGGCAAGGCCACGACGCCGGCCGACATCCTGCCGCGCCACCTCGGCCACGAGGGCCGCAGCGTGAAGCTGCTCGGGCCGCTGGCGGCGCGGCTGCGCGTGCCGGTCGAGTGCCGCGAGCTGGCCGAGCTGGTCGCGCGCGAGCACGGCAATCTGCACGCCAGCGCCAGTTTCGGTGCGGAGGCGCTGGTGCGGCTCTTCGACCGCTGCGACGCCTGGCGCCGGCCCGAGCGCTTCGAGCAGGCGCTGCAGGCCTGCGAGTGCGACGCGCGTGGCCGCCTCGGCTTCGAGGAGCGGCCCTATCCGCAGGCCGACCGGCTGCGTGGGGCGCTGGCGGCGGCGCGGGCGGTCGACTCCGGGGCGGTCAGCGCCGAGGCGCTGGCGCGCGGCCTGAAGGGCCCGGCGATCGGCCAGGCGCTGCAGCAGGCGCGCATCGCGGCGGTGGCGCAGGCCCTGGCTGAGGTCGTCGGCTGACCGGACCGAAAACCGCACAGCCGGCACCGTCGGATGACTCGCGCTACGCAGGCTGTTTCTGTTCAGCCCGAGGATGTTCGGGCCATGAGCCTTTCCCCTGTTCCCCCGTTGCCGACCGTCATGCAGGTCAACGGCGTTGAGATGCCGCAGATCGCGCTGGGCACCTGGTCGATGAAGGGTCAGGAGGCCGCCCGAGCGGTGGCCTCGGCCCTCGAGATCGGCTACCGCTACATCGATACCACCGAGGCCTACGAGAACGAGGATGGCGTGGGCGAGGGTCTGCGCGCCAGCGGCGTGCCGCGCGATCAGGTCTTCGTCACCACCAAGTTCCAGCGCCAGTGGCACGGCCGCGAGAGCGTGCGCACCGCCTGCGAGGGCAATCTGCGCCGGCTCGGCCTGGACTACCTCGACCTGCTGCTGATCCACTGGCCCAACCCGCAGCAGGGCCGCTTCGTCGACCCCTATCACCTCCGGCCGGACCCGAAGGCGCTACACCGCGAGCGCGGCATCGTCACCGAGGCGTGGAGCAAAAGTCAGGGAGGGGGGGCACCAAGCTTCATCTGATTGAGTAGTTTTTCGCAGATTGAAGGCCTAGACCTTGGGTTCGACATAGGGCCTCTTCTCTTGGCACTTGGGGATGTGCAAAGTTGTGCCTGTTGCATTGGATGCGCCCCCTCGTCATCAAGGCCACCAGAGTTGTATGCGACCCCAAAGTGCTGTACTAAAATCCAGCTTTGAGCTTCAAGCTCCTAGGTGTCACTTTAGAAGCCAAGCCTTCCTAGCGAGGAAGCTAGGCCTCGCGTACCTCTCCACCAAGCCGCTTCTACTCAGAGCAACGCTGCGAACCTGCCGGGGCAGTCATGAGCACGACGCCCGCCAATCGTATCGGGGTCTCCTGTCGCTCGGTGGCATACGTGCATGGCTGGAGGGCTAGATGGTCCATATCAAGAATGCAGAAGTCAGACTTTAGGTTCATCGACCTGTTCGCTGGTCTCGGGGGCTTCCACATTGCGCTGGGGCGATTGGGAGGGAGGTGTGTCTTCGCCGCGGAGTGGAAGGAGCACCTTCGCGACCTCTACGACTTCAACCACGGCATTCGACCGGCCGGCGACATCACCAAAGTAGACTTGGCTGTGGTGCCTGAGCACGATGTGCTCACGGCAGGATTTCCCTGCCAACCCTTCTCAAAGGCAGGCGAGCAACTCGGCTTCGAGTGTACTAAGCAAGGTGGCCTGTTCTTTGATGTGGTCAGGATACTTTCTGCCAGAAAGCCCCCCCTTTTCATTCTTGAGAACGTGCCGAATCTGCTTAAGCATGACGGCGGTAATACTTGGGCGAAGATTCAGAAGATTCTTGGTGTGGAAGGACTAGGATATCACATCGATGCTCAAAAATACTCGCCTCATAACTTCGGCGTACCACAGATTCGCGAGCGTGTTTACATCGTTGGCTCATTGGAGCCTCTGACCAAATTCAAATGGCCAGTGCGCTCCGATAAAGAGACCTCCATTGAAACAGTCCTCGACAAGAACCCCGAAGATGCGAAGAGGCTGTCCCCACAAGTGCAGGAATGCTTGGACGTTTGGAGCGAATTCTTGGAGGCCTGCCCTGAGGGGGTTAATCTGCCTTCGTTCCCACTTTGGTCAATGGAGTGGGGGGCGACCTATCCGTATGAAAATGAAACGCCGTTTGCTCGCAGGATGCTTCGCGGGATGGACGGGCTGGCAGGGTTATCCGGCAGTCATGGTATCCAGATCGGACACAACCTAACTCTGGAGGACAGTTGGGCTGCACTCCCTAGTTATGCTCGAACAGAGCAGCTTGTGTTCCCAAAGTGGAAGCAAGACTTCATTCGGCAGAACAGAGAATTCTATGCCGAGAACCGCGACTGGATTGCACCTTGGCACCCGAAAATCCTGAAGTTTCCTTCAAGCCTGCAGAAGCTTGAATGGAACATTCAGGGTGGTCACCAAGACCTGTGGGAATACGTGATTCAGTTCCGGGCATCCGGGGTGAGGGTTAAGCGCCGAAACACCGCGCCAAGCCTCATTGCAATGACTGATACCCAGGTGCCTATTATTGCATGGGAAAAGCGCTACATGACTCCGAGAGAATGTGCTAGGTTGCAAAGCATGCAGTCGCTGAAGCGACTGCCCAGCAGCCCAGTCCAGGCATTCCAGGCGCTTGGGAATGCGGTGAATACCGAAGTGGTGGAAAAAGTTGCCTCAGCGCTTTTACAGGTGACCCCAAATTTTAAAAAGACCGATTCATAGAAAAAATCACGCGTTGGCCTGAACAATTAAATGGGGAGTGGGCTGCATGGAGAGCGACAATATAGAGATTCGCCCCGAGGTCACGATGCTCGGGGTTCTGAGGCATTTGAACTACAAGCCGTGGTTTGCCATCGCGGAGTTCGTTGACAACTCTTTGCAAAGCTACCTTTCTCACAAGGAGGCGTTGCAGTCCATCGAGGGTACTGACTTTTGCCTTGGAGTGACAATTGAACTGAGTTCTGCCGGTAGGGGCGAAATAACGATTGCGGACAATGCTGCAGGCATATTTGCCGAGGATTTCCCCCGAGCCTTCCGAGCTGCTCAAGTGCCTGCTGACCGCTCTGGACTCTCTGAGTTCGGTATGGGCATGAAGAGCGCAGCATGCTGGTTTTGTGAAAACTGGTCAGTTCGTACGAAAGCCTTGGGAGAATACGTTGAACGCACCGTTGAATTCAACGTGCAGAAGATTGTCGACGACCGAATCGAAAGCCTGACTCCGGGAGTCCGCTTCGAGAAAGCCGATAGGCACTACACTGTCGTCAAGCTCCGAGGTCTTCATCACCCGCCAGCGAGCCGAACGGTGACGAAGATTCGGGAGCACCTCGCAAGTATTTATCGTGTCTTCATCGCCAACGGGATACTCGAGTTGAAGTTCAATGGCGAAATCCTGACTTACAACGCCCCAACAGTCTTGTCCTCCGTCCCTTACAGCTCGCCCGGCGTCCCCTCTCCGACCGAGAAGAAGCCTGTCAATTGGACCAAAGACATCGACTTTGACTTCGGCGGTGGTCAACGGGTCACGGGCTTCGTCGCGCTCCGAGAGATTGGCTCTACAACTTCTGCGGGCTTCTCGCTGTTCCGGCGCGGCCGCCTGATTGAAGGCAGTTGCGATGAAACTTATAGGCCACCATTCATTTTCAAGAAGGCCAACAGTTTCACCTATCAGCGCCTGTTCGGCGAGTTGCACATCGAGGGCTTCGCTGTTAGCCACACCAAAGACGGCTTCCGCTGGGAGGAGTATGAAGACATATTCCTCGAACATCTGAAGGAGGCTATAGAAGCCGAGCCTCTGGACCTGATTTCGCAGGCGGAGAACTATCGAGCGCTGCCGACGCGAAAGAGCATTGCTGAGCGAGCCCAGGTAGCAACCAACATCGTTGCCAAGCACTTCCAGAACGAGATCGGGCCTCTCATCGAAGCGGCCAAGAGTTCGCCCGCCGAGCCTGCCGCCATCCCGCAGCAACTGCCGGCGGATCAGCTTAAAGCATCCGAGAAGCAGGTCACCATCAACGATGGCGACTGGCTATGGGTCTTGACATCCTCCCCGCCCTAAAGGACGGGGATTCCTCCTGCGAGACGCGCATGTCCGCGCGCAGCGATGTTCAGGGCAGCGTTCACGGCGCGGTGGTGTTCCGCGCCGCAGTCGCAGCATGTCCATCGCCTCATTCGCAGACCTGTCCTACCTTTCGGACTGCTGGCGGGTATGACCCCGCAGCTCGAACAGGTCTGGGTTGTGTAGGCTTCATTCACCTCTTCAAAGACGACGCCGGCCTGATGGCTCTTGTATTCCAGCATCGTCTTCAACATCGACCATCCGGCGTCCAGCGTGGACTTCGCCATCTTGGTCTTCACCATCGCACCGGCCTGCACGTTCCCGACGAAGATCGCCGCGTTGCGCGCGACCAGCCCCGTCGAGAACTTGTGCATCGCGTCCTTGCGCGTGTTGGCGATCTTCGCGTGGATCGCGCGCACCCGGTCTT